>Ga0247611_10005527_pt1 | contig 16662 bp, 16 predicted proteins | sample 177DNAGHGhighgp2_FD_192422 | JGI IMG/M metagenome (GOLD analysis project Ga0247611, IMG submission 192422) | Sheep rumen microbial communities from Palmerston North, Manawatu-Wanganui, New Zealand - 1770 DNA GHGhigh gp2 | ecosystem: Host-associated > Mammals > Digestive system > Stomach > Rumen... | reverse complement strand
TACAGCAGCGACAGCAGTACGGCAATGATAACTTCAAGGAAATTGTTGTGGGAACATCACATAGAATTCTTAAGCAGAGACTGCGGAGAGCCCAGCAAAAACAAATGAATGGTGCTCGCACCATACCTATTAAAAACAATATAAAAAACAATTTCAAATGAAGGATATAGCATCTCCAGTAGGAGTATTTCAGAACCAAAAATATCCGTGCAAACGTTTTAGAATAATTAACTTTATATTTTAATAATTTCTAGTATTATGAAAGAAAAGAATTTGTAACTTTGCAGAGTTTATAAATAATACATTATTTATAATAAGATTTTAATGGAAAAACAATCATTTTATTTGTTTGATTATTTTTCTCAAAACACTTTTAAACTTCTGTATTGCAGTGTCTTAACTGACATTGTAAGTCCTAAAGAAATACACCTGCCTAAGATTTTCTCTTGAAAAGAACTTATGCAAAACATGATTTCAAAAAAGAGCCAGTATAATAAGAGGGTTCCTTATGATCCTGTGGTTTGGCATGCTATGGTCACTAATTGTGATGTTTCAGAAGTGAAACGTCAACTTAATGACCTCTCTCTGAAAAATGCCTTTGATGGAAAAGGCATTATTGAACATTTTGTTCCCATCTGTCACATGCAGAACTTTAACTCTGACAAGTCAGAGAGAGAGGCAATAGAAATGCCATTCAATTTTGTCTTCATCCGCACTTCACGCCATGGTTTGACAAAGATAAACAAAACTCTTCCAGAGCTTAACCTTGTTAAACCTATCAATAATGAAAGTGGCAGAAGAGCCCATGTCATTATTGACGATAAAGTCATGGCAATGTTCAGAAAGGTGGTTTCTGTATTTGACGGAAACGCACCTTGTTTTTTGACAGGTGAATTTGATATTGACAGATGGGATTTAGTTCGCATTGAAGCTGGACCTTTTGAAGGAATTGAAGGACGTTTAATGTTTAAGCCTGGCAAGTTCAGCGGTCTCGTAATGCTGCCAATAGGCAATTTATTTATCGTTGCTACTGGTGAAATCGAGAGAGAGAATTTTAAGGTTGTAGCTTTTGGAAATCAAACTAATCATCAATATTATCAATTTGATGTTAATATACAAAGAGCTACAAAAGCGTTATTTACCAAGCTGTCTTCAGGCAGTTTGGATTTTAACCAACTCAATGAGATGAAAACTTTCATTCAGCGATATGGTGAATTGAAAGTTAATACAAGAAATACGATTAGCACACATTATGGGCTAATGCTTATGTGCCAGACAGCACTTGGCAATGATGAAGAAGCATCGAAATGGCTAATTGAATGCAAAAAGATATTGCCAAAGCTAAAGGGTGAGATTCAAAGAGGCCAACATTTGGCAATGATGTTTGCTGCCACAGGCGACAAACAATATGCAGATCAGCTACATTGCATAGTTGACAAATGGGGAGAGTTAAGTTATGCTCAACGAAAGAGAAAACGCATCGTTGGAATGCTCAATGCATTTGAAAGTGTTTATGATTCACTAAAATGGATAAAACGATAGCAAAGTTTTCAATCCATAACATCAATGGCAATATCTGTTAGAAATTGGTACGTTTTAATTTTCACTCAAGCTGTGACAAAGATGAAAAAAGATCTTTCAGCTTTGTCTATAAAACGTGCATACGAGGGAAAAGGCGCACTTGAGTATTTCTTGCCATCATTCTTTATGCGTGTCAAGCAATTCGGAACAAACAAATATGTGTCACGCAAGATGGTTGTTTCTTATGTTTTCATTCGTGAAACCGAAGGAGGCATAAGGCAACTTAAGACACAAATGCCACAATTGCAATTGATAACTTCATCAGAAAGCAAGGCACATAATACTCAATATGTCAAACTCAATGACTTTGAGATGTCAATGATCAAGAAAATTGCTGACATCTATGATGGGCAGTTGCCTTGCTATCGTTCCGATGAGTACAAGTTAGATGGATGCGATTATGTCAAAGTTGTTGACGGTCCTTTTAATGGCATTGAAGGTAGAATCGTAACTTGGCCTGGCCGTGATAGCGGACAAGTAATCCTTCCTGTTGGCGACTTGTTCTTGGTTTCTACTGGAGATATTTTATCCCAATACACCCAGATAATCGAGTTTGGCAAAGGCAACCGTCATCCTTATCACATGTTTGAGTTGCACATGCCACGCGCCATTGAAGCATTGATAAAACAACTAACCAAGGGTGAGATATCGCCAAATGATCTCGCTAACATGTTAGTGTTCACTGGTCGCCTTGAAGCGTTACAACCAGCTACCCTCAATATAGAGAGTTTCTATTCTGGAATGATGCTCATGAGTTATGCTGCTGCTGGCAGTGGATATGAAGCCGATAAAGAACGGTGGTTGAACAATTGCAATGAGTTATTGCCAAAACTCAAAGCAGAACTTCAGATTGGTTTACAATTGGCGATGATGTATGCTTCTACAGGCAATCCAAAGATTGCTGAACAATTGCATAATCTCGTTGATTCATGGCTTCCCCTTAAGCCAACAGAACAAAAGAAATTTACGATTGTCAAGATGCTTGCAAGATTCGAGGCAATCTATTCACAAATACAAAATAAATCCAATTAAAAATATTATGAAGATAGCTGTAGCAGGAACGGGATATGTAGGCTTAAGTATAGCAACTTTGTTGGCCCAGCACAACGAGGTAGTAGCTGTTGATGTTATCCCTGAAAAGGTTGACAAAATCAACAACCATATCTCGCCAATCCAGGACGATTATATTGAGCAGTATCTTGCGGAGAAACCGCTTAAACTTACCGCCACACTTGATGCCGAAAAGGCCTACAGTGAGGCGGATTTTGTTGTGATAGCTACACCGACGAACTACGACCCGGTCAACAACTACTTCGACACACGACATGTGGAAGAAGTGATTGAGCTGGTAATGAAGGTGAATCCTGAGGCTATCATGGTGATTAAGTCGACCATTCCTGTGGGATACACCGAGAGCGTCCGTCGGAAAACAGGAAGTGATAACATCCTGTTTGCGCCTGAGTTTCTTCGTGAGACTAAGGCGCTTTATGATAATTTATATCCCAGCCGTATAATCGTCGGCCGTCCAGAGGGCGACGAGCGGCTTGACAAGGCTGCCCATAAGTTTGCTGACCTTCTTCAGCAAGGAGCTCTCAAGCCTGATGTTGACACTTTGTTCATGGGGTTAACTGAAGCAGAGGCTGTGAAGCTTTTCGCCAACACTTACCTCGCCTTGCGAGTAAGTTATTTCAACGAACTCGACACTTATGCCGAGATGAAAGGACTTGATACCAAGGCGATAATCAACGGTGTCTGCCTCGATCCCCGCATCGGTTCTCACTATAATAACCCATCCTTTGGATACGGAGGCTACTGTCTTCCTAAAGACACTAAGCAGTTGCTTGCTAACTATGCTGACGTTCCCGAGAACCTGATTGAGGCAATCGTCGAGAGCAACCGCACCCGTAAGGACTTCATTGCAGACCGAGTCCTCCGCATGGCAGGCTACTACGATTACTACCATCGTGGTGATTACAACAAGACAGAGGAACGAGAGTGCGTTGTTGGCGTTTACCGCTTGACAATGAAAAGCGGCAGTGACAACTTCCGCCAGTCCTCAATCCAAGGCGTAATGAAACGCATCAAAGCCAAAGGTGCCAAGGTTATCATCTACGAACCCACTCTCGAAGACGGTTCCACCTTCTTCGGCAGCAAAGTCATCAACGACCTAGAGCAGTTTAAAGCTTTTAGCCAAGTAATCTTGGCTAATCGCTATGATTCTATGCTGAATGACGTGAAGAACAAAGTTTACACCAGAGACTTATTTGAACGAGATTGATTATGAAAGGTATTGTTTTAGCGGGAGGGTCAGGAACCAGATTGTACCCTATCACCAAAGGAGTAAGTAAACAGATGCTGCCAATCTATGATAAGCCGATGATATATTATCCTATATCGGTGCTAATGTTGGCAGGCATACGTGAAATACTAATAATATCAACACCCGTTGATTTACCAGGATTTAAGCGTTTACTTGGTGACGGTTCAGATTTTGGCGTTAAGTTTGAATATGCAGAACAGCCAAGTCCCGATGGACTTGCTCAAGCATTCATAATTGGAGAAAAATTTATCGGTAATGATTCTGTGGCTTTAGTACTAGGTGATAATATTTTTCACGGTGCTGGATTCACAAAACTTCTGAAAAAGTCTGTGGAACGTGCCGAAAATGAATCTAAAGCAACTATATTCGGTTATTGGGTAGATGACCCCGAGCGATATGGTGTTGCCGAAATTGATAAAGAAGGGAACTGCTTGAGTATTGAAGAGAAACCCCAAAATCCAAAATCTAACTATGCAGTAGTAGGTCTTTATTTCTATCCAAATGATGTTGTTGACATCGCGAAAGGAATAAAACCATCTGCACGTGGTGAACTTGAAATAACTTCAGTAAACCAAGAGTTCATGAATCGCAAACAACTTGGTTTAATAACTTTAGATAGAGGGTTTGCCTGGTTGGATACAGGAACTCATGACTCATTATCCGAAGCATCAATATTTGTTGAGGTGATTGAAAAGCGACAAGGTCTAAAGATTGCTTGCCTTGAGGGAATCGCTTACCGTAAAGGCTGGATAAGTCGAGAAAAAATACAACAACTAGCTCACCCAATGCTTAAGAATCAATATGGGCAATACCTTCTTAAGGTAATTGACGAACTGGATAGGAGGACCAATATAAGTTATATTTAGTAACTGAAAAAATGAAAAATCTTAATCTAAATCTTGATGACAAGATAATTCTTGTAACTGGAGTAGCTGGTTTCATTGGTTCAAATCTTGTAAAGCGTATTCTAAAAGACTATCCAGCAGCAAAGATTATTGGTGTAGACAACATGAATGACTATTATGATGTCTCATTAAAAGAATCAAGGCTAGAAGAGTTACAAGATTTGTCAAAAGAAAATCAGTTTGTTTTTTATCAAGAGTCTATATCAAATAAAGATTTTATAAATAAATTATTTGCTGAATACAACTTTGACGTTGTAGTCAATTTGGCTGCACAAGCAGGGGTTCGCTATAGCATATATAATCCAGATGCTTATATTGAAAGCAATATCATTGGTTTTTATAATATCTTAGAGGCTTGCAGGCATAGTTATGATGATGGGAAGCAAGGTGTTCAACATCTTGTGTATGCAAGTTCTAGCAGTGTTTATGGTAATAATGAAAAAGTTCCGTATTCAACTGATGACAAAGTTGACAATCCAATAAGTCTTTATGCTGCTACAAAGAAAAGCAACGAGTTGTTAGCCCACGCTTATTCTAAGCTTTATAATATTCCGTCAACAGGATTGAGGTTTTTCACAGTCTATGGCCCAGCAGGTCGCCCAGATATGGCATATTTTGGATTCACTAACAAGTTGGTAAAAGGAGAAAATATTCAGATTTTCAATTATGGAAATTGCAAGCGCGATTTCACCTACATAGATGACATCATAGAGGGCGTTGTTAGAGTGATGCAAGGCGCTCCTAAAAGGTCATTAGGTGATGATGGTCTACCAATACCTCCTTATTCAATCTATAATATTGGAAACAATCAACCCGAAAACCTTTTAGATTTTGTCAGCATACTTCAGGAGGAACTGGTTAGAGCTGGTGTGCTTACTGAAGATTACGACTTTGAATCACACAAAGAATTAGTTCCAATGCAACCAGGTGATGTGCCAGTAACTTATGCTGATGTTTCTGCACTGGAGCAGGATTTCGGTTTTCGGCCATCAACAACTTTAAGGAAGGGACTGAGACTTTTTGCTCAATGGTACTCAGAATATTTTAGTTCTAATAAGAACTTTTAATTTAGCAACATTTTAAAAACGTTCTATGTCTACAACAGAGACAAACAACAAAAGAATTGCAAAAAACACTGTCGTTGTTTATTTGCGTTTGTTTGTAGTTACTGTAGTTGGGCTTATAACTTCTAGGTATGCGTTAAAGGTTCTTGGAGTCTCAGATTATGGACTCTATAATGTTGTAGGGGGTGTAATTGCTCTTTTTGCTTTTGTTTCTGGTTCTCTCTCTTCAACAACAATAAGATTCTTAAATATTGAGATTGGTAAAAGTGATGGCAATCCAAATAAAATGTTTAACATCTGTAATGTTATACATATCTTGTTTGCTTTGCTTTTGTTGATATTAGCTGAAACTATAGGAATATATTATATATTAAATTATTTAAAAGTCGCCCCAGGTAAAGAGGGTGATGCGATGTTTGTTTTTCAAGTATCAACGACTGTTTCATGCTTGGGGCTCATAAACGTGCCATACATGAGCGTGCGTATAGCTAAGGAGAAATTTTTGCTGATTGCACTAGTTGACATAATTAATGGATTCATAAAACTATTTGCAGTATTAAGTTTGTTTTTATATTCTGGAAATGTGTTAGTTGTATATGCTTTGTTGATGAGCTTAACAACTTTGTTTTCGTTTATAATGTACCATACTATTGCATATAAAAAATGGCCTTACATTGTCAAGTGGTTTTTTGTTAAAAAGAGAGAATCATATAAACAAGTTTTGGTATATAACAATTACAATATACTTGCAACTGTCTCTTTAGTGGCACGTTTTCAAGGAAGTAATATACTTATAAACTTTTTCTTTGGTACAATAGTAAATGGAGCGTATGCTGTTGCTAGAACAGTGCAGGGTTTTGTTGAATCATTCATGGCAAATTTTGATTCTGCAGCAGCTCCTAGGATTACACAATACGTTGGCGGTAACAATGAAGTTGAAGCTCAAAAAATTGTGTATTCGATATCAAGGTATTGTATACTAATGATGATTATAGTTTTCTTCCCTCTTTATATTGAAACTGATTTTTTACTTTCATTATGGTTAGAAGAAGTTCCAGAATATACCACAACTTTTTGTAGGGTATTATTGATTGTTATTCTTGTCGCTTCTACTGGTGGTGGCATGATTCAATATATAAACGCGTCAGGCAAAATCAAATGGTTCAAATTACAATCCTGTTTTTGGAGTTTAATCGTACTACCCATAGGATATGTTTTATTTAAAGAAGGATGGGAGCCATGGTGGATTTTTATTCTCTTTATCTTATCAGATGTCTTAAATCGAATATGCCAGCTTTACTTAATGAAAAAGTTGCTTAATTTTAATTCTAAATATTTTGTATTGAATGCTTATTTGAAGCCTTTTTACATTGTAGTTTTAATGGGAACATTTATCTTTTTTTACAATAAACTAAGTATTGAAGGTCTATCATATAAAATTTTAGGAATTGTTATTACAACAATGTTTACTGTTCTATTAGTTTGGTTTGTTGGTTTATATTCTGGAGAACGCAAAAAGTTAGTTTCTTTAATTAAACAAAAATTTTTCTGAACTACATATGAGAATTAAGACTTATTTGACTCATTTTATGTATGACCATTATTTGCCACAAATGATAAATCGCCGGTGGAAAAGAACATATGGTTATAAAATAGATTGGAAGAATCCACGAGATATAAATGAGAAAATGCAATGGCTCATTTGTTTTGGAGACACTTCTAAATGGCCTATTTGTGCTGACAAGTATCGTGTTCGCGAATTTCTTAAAGAGCGTGGACTAGAACATCTTGCAGTTAAGTTTTATGGCGTATGGAATGACGCAAATGAAATTGATTATGATTCACTTCCAGAGAAGTTTATTCTCAAATGTAACCATGATAGTGGCACATGCATAGTGGTTGATAAGAAAAAAGGCTTTAATAGAGAAGAAGTTAATCAAAAACTGAATGATTCATTAAAAGTAAAATTTGGTTATATTAATGGTGAGCTTTTTTACAACAAGATAATGCCTTGCATAATTGCTGAAGAATTTTTAGAGAGCCATGATTGTAGTTTCTCGTCAACACTTGTTGACTATAAAATATGGTCATTTGATGGTAGACCCTATTGTACCTGGACATGCCACAATCGGGAAAAAGGGCATTCATATGTCAATGTTTATGACATGGATTGGAATGTCCATCCAGAACATTCAGTTTTTAATGATCACTATAGAGATGGTAAAGGTTTAGTACCCAAACCAAAAACATTTGACAAAATGATAGAAGCCGCTTCAATATTATCCAAAGGATTTCCTGAGGTACGAGTTGATTTCTATGAAGTGGATGGTAAACTCTATTTTGGTGAACTTACTTTTATGACCCTTTTTGGCCAAATTGATTTCTATACTAAAGATTTCCTTCTTGAATTAGGAAATCAATGTGTTTTACCAACTGACAATAAATGATTTGCCATAATGAATAATATTAATTTTGCTAGAACAGTCTTGATCATTCTGGTAATTCTTGGACATAGTCTTATTTTCTGGACTGGAAGTTGGGTATTTGACAACATTGCTATTCAAGCACCCATTCTTGGCCATATTAGTAATTGGATTGGCACCTATCACACACAAGCCTTGACTGCTATTTCAGGCTTTACATACGAATTTATTATTGAAAAAGGGGGGGTACTCATTCTCTCATTCTATTGTAGAGCATTTATTTATTAATAAAGCTGGATTAGATTACGGTGTTTATTTGACTTTGCTCACAGGCATAACATCATTAGTTTTAGCTGTATTAATTGTGTTTTTATCAAATTATATAAAACCCCTAAAGTACTTATATTAACATTCATTCTTACAAAGAATTAATTCTAATATGTATCGATTTTTTTATTTAATCAAATATATATTTGCTTTACCTCATATTATTTGTTTTAAAGCCGCTTCTGAGAGCATAAAAACACAAATAAGAGGAGACATAGAAGAGATGAATCAAAGGTGTAATTTGCATAAAAGTCTTGCATATTATTTAGTTTTTCAACGTCCTTATCGTAATTTGTATTATTACAGAATAGGTGGTGGAAGAAAACGCCTTATTATGAAGATGTTTTTACCTCCTTATCCCAACTTCTATATACCTGATCAACTAGAAGAATTTGGTACTGCTGCTTTTGTTCTAAATCACCCATATTCTACAATCATTAATGCAAGGCGTATTGGTCATCATTTCACAATTTGTCAACTAACAACAATCGGCAACAAACAACATGGTCAAAACCACCTTATCCCTGAAATTGGAGATAATGTATCTATAGGTGCAAATGTCAACATTATAGGTAATATAAAAATAGGAAATAATGTTATAATTGGAGCTGGCAGTGTTGTTGTACATGATATCCCGAATGATTGTATTGTTGCTGGTAATCCTGCAAAAATAATAAAACATCTAGGAGTATAATATATTTTTTGATGCCTTGTATTCCTAGATAAGAATATTCTTTTTGTTTTATAACACTTTTTTGAAATGAAAGATTTTGTTATATATACAGTTTTAACAGGAGGTTATGATAATATATTACAACCTCTAGTTGTTGATGACAGATTTGATTATATTCTTTTCTCCAATGATATTGATAAAAGTGATACGGGAGTTTGGGAGATAAGATCAATACCAGAAGTAGTTAAAGATGATGGCAAACGACTATCTCGTTATCCAAAAACTCATCCAGAAACATTATTATCAGATTATAAAGCCTCTCTTTATATTGATGCAAATATCCAAATCTGTGACCAATGGGTTTATGACCGATTTGTTGAATTGTTTGATAAGCAAATTGAATACGCGGGAATTAAACTTGTATTAACAGGTCGTGATTGTATCTATGAACACTCTTTTGATATGTGTCAAACTTTAGTTGAGCATGATTATGTAGCCGTAAAGCAATGTCACAAGTTATATGAGTTAGGATTCCCTCAACATTTTGGTCTTAATGAGAATAACATAATTTTCAGAATTCATACTGAAAAGATGAGGAAGACTGATGAAGATTGGTGGGATTGGATTCTCAATTATTCAAACAGAGACCAATTTTCATACATGTATTGTCTCTGGGCAAATAAAATAGACATTAATTATTTTCTTCCTAAGGGAGAAGACGCTCGAAATGGGAGTCATTTTCATTTAATAAGTCATAATAAAGGTATTAATAAGAAAAAAGTAATAAAGAGAGGTTTTATTGAAAAATTTAGAATTAAGAGCAGATCTTTCGATTATGAAAAAGGCAAAGAAAGATGGGTGAAGATTATAATGTCACCACATCCAGTGTTGAAATTGCATTTAGATGGTTTTATAACAATTGTTAAAAATATTCCTAATTTCATAAAACTCTTAATCAAATGACAATGAGAGTGCTAATAAAAAAAATACTTATATTCTTTGCTAATGTTGCTCGTCTACTATACCCTTATTCATTTTCTTTTAAGTTAAGGACTTATAGAAATTACTTTTATACAAATTGGATAAAAAATTCATTGGGTGAAGTTGGCGCTTCTACAATTATTGAAAAACCATGCCAATTAATAGGAGGAGGAAATTCAAAAATATCAATTGGCTCCAACACTTGTATTCAAGCAAACAGTGTATTGGGTTGTTGGTCAAAACATAATAACCACATATATAATCCTTTCATTAAAATTGGAAATCATTGCAGTTTTGGAGAATATAATCATCTTTCATGTATAAATGGTATAGAGATTGGAGATGGATTATTAACAGGACGTTTTGTGATTATAAGTGACAATAATCATGGTGACTTTTCATTAGATAATGCTGACGTTATTCCTGGTGATAGAGAGCTTAAATCAAAAGGTAAAATTATAATTGGTAACAACTGTTGGATAGGAGACAAAGCAACGATATTAGGAGGAATAACAATAGGCAATAATGTTATTATCGCAGCAAATTCTGTTGTAACACATAGCTTGCCTAGTAATTGTATTGCAGCTGGAGTGCCTGCAAGAATTATAAAACAGTTATAATTCTAGTTCTTATTTCATGAAAGATTTAGTTTCTGTCATCATACCAATATATAATAAAGAGAATTTGATAGGCAGATGTGTTGAATCTTTGATAAATCAAACATATGCCAATCTTGAGATAATTTTGGTCGATGATGGCTCAACCGATAAAAGTTGGGTTATTTGTCAAGATTTTGAGAATAAAGACACACGTGTTAAAACATATCATAAAGAGAATGGAGGATTAAGTGATGCTCGTAATTATGGACTAAAACATGCATCAGGTGATTGGATCTCGTTTGTTGATGGAGATGATTATGTTGATAATAATTATATAGAATTGTTGCTACGAAATAGTAATGGTGTAGATTTAGTGGTATGTAATTGCTATAAATTAACCAAAAATAAAAAAATATTATGTACTCATGTTTTTGGAAACAGACTTTTTGAAGGTAATGACATAATTTACAACGATATCTTAATACCTATGATTACGTTGGACAACAAAAAGACCAACATGTTATTTCCAGCCTGGAATAAACTGTATCGCAAACAAGTGATTATAAACAATCATTTGGAATTTGATACAAATCTTCCATATACAGAAGATTATATGTTTTGCATTCAGTTTTTTAAAACCATATCAAGTGTCAGGTTTATTGATTCTCCTTTATATAATTATGATTGCACAATTCCTGGAACATTATCAAAGATTCCTATCTCAACTGATAAGCTTGAAAAATACAATTATGTGCATAATAAGGTGGCAGAACTATTTCCTGAAAAAGGAAAAGAAGTTTTACCAACAATAATAATATATGATTGTACACATCACATAAGATTATTTGCTAGATTGAACGGTTTTGAAGGATTCAAATCTTTTTGCAATGATGTATACAAAATGGATGCTTTCATAAAAGCGGCTTCAACCAAGACCATAAATAGTAGCTGGTGGCATTTTGCCTTTCCTGCTTCTTTAAGGAGAAATAACCATCATTTATTGTTTTTGTTTTGGTCATATATATTTAGTTGTAAAAGATTTGCGAAATATTACATTAAGAAATTTATTTAATTATTTATTATATATGAATAAAAAAGCTAGAGTAATAGCATTTTATCTTCCACAGTTTCATGAAATACCTGAAAACAATGAATGGTGGGGAAAGGGTTTTACTGAATGGGTTAGCGTAAAGAACGCAAAACCATTATTTAAAGGCCATAGGCAGCCAATAATACCAGGTGAACTTGGTTATTATAATCTGCTAGATTCAAATATTCGTGAGCGTCAAGCTCAATTAGCTAAAGATGCTGGGATTGAGGGGTTCTGTTATTGGCATTATTGGTTTGGTAATGGCAAGCAGTTGTTGGAACGCCCTTTTAACGAAGTTCTTCAATCTGGTAAGCCTGATTTTCCATTTTGTTTAGGATGGGCAAACCATACTTGGAGCAGAAAAACATGGACAAAATATAAAGAAAATGGTAGTCAGATCCTGATGGAGCAAGAATATCCAGGTGATGAAGATATTATTTCTCATTTTAATAATGTTCTCCCTGCATTCAAAGATAAACGTTACATCACAGTTGATGGAAAACCATTGTTTGTTGTATGGGATGCAATGTCTTTACCCGATCCGGCTCATTTTAAGGAGATGTGGAACAGAATGGCACAAGAAAATGGGTTAAAAGGCATCCATTTCGTTGGTTTACAGGGAGGGCCATTAGAAGGTTATAAGCGCCCTCTTGATGCCGGCTTTGATGCAGTTTGTTGGGAAGAATTCTATTCAGCTGAGTTAAAAACTTCTTGGTTAAAGACATATCTATTTCCCAAGATTCATAGATTTATGTCTGGGCCTTTATTTATTAAAAAGTATAATTACAGTAAATTAATTAATAATTATTTCACTGATATTGATAGGGAAGAGAATATCTATCCAACTGTCGTAGCTAATTATGATAGATCTCCACGCGGAGGAAATAAAGCCGTGATTTTCTATGGTTCTACTCCTGAGTTGTTCAAGAAGCATCTAATTAAAGCTTTAGAAGTTGTCAAAGATAAACAGGACGAACATAAAATTTTATTCTTACGCGCATGGAATGAGTGGGGTGAAGGTAATTATATTGAGCCTGATTCTGAGTTTGGCAGGCAATATTTAAACACAATTAAAGAAGTTATTAGTAATGAAAAATAATATCCCCAAAGTAATACATTACTGTTGGTTTGGCAGAAATCCATTACCAAACGAAGCGATTAAATGCATAGATAGTTGGCGAAAGTTCTTTCCAGATTATGAAATCAAGGAATGGAACGAAGACAACTTTGATGTTAATATAATTCCTTATACAGCAGAAGCATATACTGTTAGAAAATATGCTTTTGTCAGTGACTATGCACGTTTTTGGATTCTCTACAAATATGGTGGACTCTACTTTGATACAGATGTTGAAGTTATCAAACCTATGGATGATATCGTTGAGACTGGTGGTTTTATGGGTATTGAAGTTGAAGGAGAGAATGGCACTTATCCTTTAGTTGCACCAGGTTTGGGACTTGGTATTGAACCAGGACATCCAATTTACAAGTCCATTATTGACTACTATCAGACACAGCATTTTCTCAATGATGATGGAACTCCTAATAATATAACAGTTGTTCATCATAACACAAAAGTATTAAAAGAAGAAGGATTACAGCCCATAAATGAGATACAAGAAGTTGGTGGTATTTGGATATATCCACGTGAATACTTTAATCCGCTGGATGATAATACTGGAAAGTTGACCATCACCTCAAACACACGAAGTATACATTGGTACACAAAAACATGGTTACCTAAACAGAATCCTGTAAGACGATGGTTATCTCAGATGTCACATAGGATTTTTGGGTTAAAATTACATAAGATAAAAAAATCATTAAAATCTAAACTATAAATAACAACATAGTATGTTAATTGGTTTTTTTGACAATATTCCTCCTTTACTGTATAGAACAATATATTATATATTGTTGATAGGATTATGTTTGTTTATTAGTTTATCTAATTTACATAAAGATTCTAATAAATTAATTACAAATTCAAATTTTGTCACAAATACTCTGGCAATAATATTATCTATTTTTATAACCGTTTTTATTGGTTTGCGTCCAGTTAGTGGACCTGCATTTATTGATATGTATCTGTATAATTTCTCTTATGAAAATGTTATTACAGACTATGTATCAATAGATTTTAATGAAGAATGGTTGTGGCATAATTTCACATTCTTCTGCAAGGATATTGGTATGAGTAATAGAGAGTATTTTCTCTCAGTAGCAATTATATACTACGGATTAATGGCAATCACCTGCTGGAAGTTAATGAGAAGGAATTTTTTACTTGCTGTCTTGTTCTGTTTCGTTTCATTTTCATGTTTCAGCTACGGTACAAATGGTATTCGAAATGGAATGGCATGTAGTATCTTGATGTTTGCAATTTCATTGTTAGATGGTTTTAATTGGAAAGTAATTATTTCAATTTCGTTGATGTTCATTGCTATGAGCATTCATAGATCTACTATGTTGCCAGCATTTTGTTCAATAATCGCTATTTTATTGATTAAAAAACCTCAATATGCTCTATATTTTTGGGTATTATCTATTTTTATTTCACTAGTTTTAGGTGAACAAGTGACTCAATTCTTTTCATCATTAGGATTTGATGATAGAATGGAGCAATATGCAAATCTAGATGAAATGGGTGAAACAATTGAGACATCTGAATATAACGTTGGATTTAGGTGGGACTTTTTAATATATAGTATGATGCCAATAGTAATGTTTTGGTATGTAACTACAAAAAGAAATTTCAAAGACAAGTTATATAATATCATTGCTATAACTTATACATTAGCAAATGCTTTCTGGGTGATGGTTATTCGTTCAAATCAAAGTAACCGATTCGCTTATCTTTCATGGTTCCTTTATCCAATTGTTATTGCTTATCCTTTGATTCGAATGAATATATGGGAAGATCAAGATAAGAAAACAGCAATTATTTTACTTGCTTATGCTGGATTCACATTCTTTATGAACTTTATATATACATAATGGCAAATCATCGTATTTCTGTTCTTATTGGTATTTACAATTGTTCGTCAACATTGATAGAAGCATTGGACTCGCTCTATGCACAGACCTATCAAGATTTCAAAATCATACTATGTGAGGATGGTTCGGGCGACAATACGTATCAAGTAGCAAAAGAATATGCATCAAAACATGAAAATATCATTCTTATTAAGAATGAAAAAAATATGGGATTGAATTATACGCTCAATCATTGCTTAGAATATGCAGACACTGAATATGTTGCTCGAATGGATGGTGATGATATTTCTTTACCAGACCGTTTTGAAAAAGAAATCAAATTCCTTGATGAGCATCCAGAATATGCTGTTGTTAGTGGTCCCATGATATATTTTGATGAGAAAGGGGACTTCCGTACAGGTCGAGGACGAGGAGAGATTAAGAAATCTGATTTCGTTCACGGCACTCCAATTTGTCATGCACCATGTATGGCAAGAACAGAAGTTATAAAAGCTGTTGGAGGTTATACCGTCGATGATAAACTTCTGCGCGTAGAGGATTATCATTTATGGTTTAAAGTATTTGCAGCTGGATATAAACTCTACTCATTGAAAGAACCTATATATAAAATGCGCGATGACCGAAATGCTAAGATGAGACGGAATTGGATGACTCGTCGTAATGAGGCATACGTCAAACATATAGGTTATAAAATGATAGGATTGCCTTGGTACTATCAGATATACACTCTCAGACCAATCATTATTTATTTAATGCCTTCATTTATTTATAATTATTTACATAAAAGATAATGAAAAAAAAGATTTGTTTTGTAGTCGCATCTCCAAGAAGCGCTGATGGATTCCTTACCGAGCAGATGATACTGTTACGTAAGGAATATGATGTCTATCTGGCTGCTAACGGTGAATATGGAGACAATTGGAAAAATGTTGACATCAACGACTTTTATAATTTCCCAATAAAACGACCTATCTCCATTTTGAATGATTTAAAAGCAGTTTGGAGCTTGTATAGATATTTCAAAAAGATGAAATTCAATGCCGTTCACTCCATTACACCAAAAGCTGGTTTAATTTGTTCAATCGCTGCATTTTTAGCAAGAATTAAACACCGTAGCCACACTTTTACAGGACAAGTTTGGGCAACGCGAAAAGGTCTTATGAGATTTTTGTTAAAATCCATGGATTGGATTACTGCACATCTTGACAATCATATATTTGCAGATGGAGAGGGCCAACGTCAATTTATAATCAAAGAGAAGGTTGTAAAAGAGAAAAAGATCAGTGTCATGGCTCATGGTAGCATTTGTGGAGTCAGAGTGGATCGATTTGAACCATCCTTAGAAATTAGGCAGCAGAAAAGAAAGGAACTTGGTATTTCTGAGGATAAGGTATTATTTATTTTCATGGGAAGACTCAACAGAGATAAAGGATGTTACGAACTTCTTGCTGCATATAATGATTTGGTAAAGACCTGTCCTAATGCATTTCTTTTGATGTTTGGTCATGTTGAAGAAGATGTTGAACAACATTTCCCAGAATATAAAAATCTGAATGAAGATAATTTCCGTTTTGGAGGATTCACAAAAGAGCCCCATAATATTCTTAAAGCAAGTGATATATTTGTTCTTCCAACATATAGAGAAGGATTTGGGGTTAGTGTTATTGAGGCTTCATGTGTTGGTTTGCCTGTAATAACTAGT
>Ga0247611_10005525_pt1 | contig 16667 bp, 34 predicted proteins | sample 177DNAGHGhighgp2_FD_192422 | JGI IMG/M metagenome (GOLD analysis project Ga0247611, IMG submission 192422) | Sheep rumen microbial communities from Palmerston North, Manawatu-Wanganui, New Zealand - 1770 DNA GHGhigh gp2 | ecosystem: Host-associated > Mammals > Digestive system > Stomach > Rumen... | reverse complement strand
TAAAATTTAACTTCAACAAAAAGGAAAACTGAGCTATGAATAAAACTCTCACAGAAAAGATTATTGAATGGATTCGCAACTACTTTAAGACCACTAATGGACGAAAGGCCGTAATTGGTATTAGTGGTGGTAAGGATTCTACTGTTGCCGCTGCCCTTTGTGTAAAGGCTCTTGGTAAGGAAAATGTTGTTGGTGTAATGATGCCTAATGGTGTTCAGGCCGATATTGAAGATTCGGAAAAGATTATCAAGCACCTTGGTATTGAAGCTTTGGTTGTCAATATCAACTATGCCTTTATGAATCTTGTGAACCAGATTAATGAAAAGCACATTTCTAGTCAGGCACAGATTAATATGCCACCTCGCCTTCGTATGGCTGTCCTTTATGGTGTAGCTCAGAACATTGGTGGACGAGTTGTGAACACTTGTAATCTTAGTGAAGATACCGTCGGCTATGCGACCCTTTATGGTGATAGTGCTGGCGACTTTAGCCCACTTGCTCGCTTGACTACCGAAGAAATCGTAGCCATTGGTGATGAACTTGGTCTTCCTTATGACCTTGTTCACAAGACACCTACAGATGGTCTTTGTGGTAAGACCGATGAAGAAAACTTGGGTGTAACCTATCACGAAATTAATGAACTTATTCGTAATGGTGTTCGCGGACCGAACTACGATGAAATCATTAAAAAGTATAAGGCTAATACTTTCAAGACTGAAATCATCAAGATTCCAGCTTTTGAACCGGGCTTTGTAAACCACATCAAGGCTATGGATGAAGCAGGGGTTATTTAATGAAAGCAGAACTTAAATTCAAAAGAACCGATAACAACCAAACACCTGAAGTAGTAACTTATCATACCGATACTATTGATGTATCGGGTGATGATTTGCGAAAACTTATTCAAAGTGTTTTGAGTGGTTTTACTACACAAACTATCGTCGGTGAATGGGTTGATGAATGTGAAGATGAAAGCATTATGTCAATCATTGATGAATCACACACAAGGTTATTTGGTAAGACAGCCAATGACTATTATCAAGACGATGCCAATGAAGGTGTTGATGTTGAACTTGATAATGTGATTATCTATGGCAAAAATACTGTTAAACTTTATGAATGGTGGGATGCTCATCAAGACTCAATCTACAATGCTGATGATATTGATGAAAAGTGTAAGAAACTTGCTAACAAGATTGCCAAAAAGGAACTTGAATGAAAATTAATAAAATAAAATTAGCTGCCTTGCCTGGGTTGAAAGACCTATATGACCAAACCCATTTCAAGTCACACGAAAGGGCTTGTGGTTTTGATGGTACTTGGAAGGGTGTTGTTGTAAACTTTCATAAACACGAAAAGGATGACTGGACCCAGCAAGACTGTGTTCAATTCTTTGATTTTACAAAACATAATTGGGAAGATGCCATAATGTATGATGATTATTGGCTGGACCCTAATTATGAAAATCTTGACCCAACAACAATACAACTTGGAATGAAGTATGCAGGTGATGAATTTCATTACATTTTGATTCTTTATGACAAGGTAACAAGTGATGTTGTTGGTTGGATAATGGATATAGATTAAAGGAGATTACTTATGGGACTTTCTTCACTTAGTTGGTTAGTATTGGCTGGTAGTGTTTGCAATAGCATTGGTGTTTGTTGTATCATTCTTGCTGCTGTAACATTTATCATTGGTGGAATTTTTATGATAAACTATTTCTGTAGTGACTATTCTACAGACCAAGATAATATTCTTCGCCGTGGTGGAATTATTATGTGGGTACTTACCTTTGTATTTGCCATTGTAGCCGCCTTTATGCCAAGCGAAAAGGCTGTCTATATGGTTGCGGGTATTGAATTGGTAAACCAATTTAGCCATACTGAAACCGCAAAAGAACTTGGTGATAGTGGTATGTCTATTGTAAAGGATATTACACAAATCATTCATAGTTATACAGTTGAGGATAACTATGATAGGGATAGAAGAAGATAATGGCACTAAAGAAGCAAGATTTTATCAAACAACTTAATCATTTGGTCAAGACTGAACCAAATATTTACGATGCCAATAAGCTTCAAGGAGCTATTGATATTGTAAACAAGGCTACTGACCTTGATGCCCTTTGGCTAACAGGTTCGGCACAATTATACTTGGTTAGAGATAATCATTATGATTGGCTTCCGCTTGAACTTGAAAAGGTAAAGGATTGTATAACAAAGTGTGGTTTGAATATTACACAAGTAAAGCAACTTGAAAAAGAACCTGGCCGTGATGATTATGCTTTTGTTACGGACAATGAAGATTATAAAGTAATTTGGGTTTGTAAGATGCAGCCTTTCCGTCAATATGAGGGTGTTTACAAATTATTAGGTGTTGGTTTGTCTTTCCCGAGTATGGACTACCAATCACTTAATCTTTTGTTAAATGACTTGGAAAAAAGGTTAATTTAATTTTACAACAAAAAATTATTTAAGAGGGTTGATTAAATCAACCCTTTTTCTATTTTTATTGTACAACAAAGGAGAACTTTATGACAGAAGATGATGATGAAAAACTTTATGCTTATGTTGATAAAATCAAAGAAGAATATGGAACGGTAGGATTCTTCAATAAGAATGGTTTCTGCATAGATGATAATGAATGGAATGGTGATGGTGAAGACAATATTAAACTTGTCCTGCACACTCGTAACAAGAATAACCCAGAACACTATGATGTTGACAAGGATATAGTTATCTTTAGAGGATTCGTAGAATGTTACGATATTGATAGCAAATATAGTTTTCAGTTCTTACAATATGACCAAAAAACTAATGAATTTTCTGTTACGAATAACACACCAAAAGATTATCCTTATGAATGGTGGGAAGATATTGATGAAGATGAAGTAAACTTTGAATTTTTGAAGAAATGGATTGACTACAATCTATGTGTTCTTTCTAAGAGTCAAAAGTTGGCAGTAATCAAACAAAGAATCAAAGATATTAACAAGGACTTTGTAAAATAAAGTTTATAATAGAACTAATAATATAATAAAGTATTGAAATTTTCAACATTCTTATTATATTTGGGCTATTATGAAAAAATTATTATTATCTATTGCTTTGATGTGTGTATTTGCCTTTAGTGCAGATAAGATGGTATTTGAAGTTTGTAACCCTAACTTTTGCTATGAGCAAGTGCTTGAAAATGTAAAAAGTTGGGAATGGAAAACTGATTATGCCGGTAAGAAGTTTGTGCGTGTTTACTTTTATGACAAGCGAATACTTGACATAAAGGGTGACGGAATGACAATTAAACCATTGAAGAAAAAATGATAGATAGAGAAATATTAGACAATGGCGGTAAAACTATGAACTTAGACAAAATACTTGACAAATCAATGAAGCACCTTGAAAGAAGCCTTGAAGACCTCAATAAAAAAGTAAACCGTATGGCTGAAAAGAATGGTGTTAAACTATCTTCTAAACCTAAATCTTGGGCTGCCTACCAAAAGGGTAAGGCTGATAAATTGTCAAAGAAAGTAGAAAAGGTTACTAAGGAAAAAGAACCTTTCAAGATTCCAGCATTCTTGAACCCCATTTATGAATTGTTTGAAAGCCGTGAACATATGTTCAAAAGGCTTTGTTCCATTACGAATCTTACTGTTACCGAAGATAATGCGTATGTTCCAAGTTCATATCGTAAGCTATACTTAATTTTCAAGCACGAAGAAAAGTGTTATGGTTTCTTCAAAGACTTGACTGTTTGGATGCCTAGTGGATTGAAACTTGATTACTATATGGATGATGATGTAAAGAAATATTACATTCGTGAAGATGATAACGATAACAAGGTAATCCATACATTTAGTGAAGGTAAGAACCATTTAGCTAAGTTACTCAAGGAATACAAGACCTTGAAACAGCAAATCAAAGTCAAAGAACTAGAAAAAGATTTTAGTTAATATGTTTGAAAAGATTTTTGATACTATTTTAGAGTTTCCAGAATGGTTTCAAGATAAATTTAATTCTATAACAAATTATCTTGATAATAAATTATATAAATTTAAATACCGTAAAGAACTTGCTCAAAAGGCTGCAATTAAAGCCAAAGTAAAAGAATTGGGTGATAAGTTTGGGTTGCCTACTTTAAATGACTACAATCTTGCTATCACAAAAGACACAAATGCACAATGGCTAGTAAATTTATGTTGTACTAATGAAGCAGGATATTACATTTCTTGTCCTAGTGATTATGTAGTTTCTAAATGTAGATATACAAACTATAAATTTGGTGTAGTTGTTGTTGATTGGAAGCATTTCTATGAACTTGATGATTCCATTGACAAGCATATTCAGAAATTGCTTAAACGATATAAAGAATGTGTAAATGAAGCTAAAGTAAAACAAATTGAATTTGATTTTAATGAAAACAAAGAACCTTTGTACAAAGACCTTTGTAAGCATTACAAACTATTTGAAGTTATGATGATTAGTAATCAATGTGAAAAACATTACAATTCTCATATAATTCCGTTTTTTGACCTCTTTTATTCACCAGAAACAAACAAAATAACAATTAATAGTATGTTTGTAAACCAAGAACCAGACCCAAATCAATACTTTGGTGGTGTGGAAATACCTTGTAATACTTTTGAAGAATATGTTGAATTTATTGATTCAAGAATCAAAAATTATCAAGAACAAATGAATAAGAACTTAAACAAAATCTTAACAAAAAAGGATAAAAACAAAAATGACAATTAATGAATACATTGAATTTCTTTCTCAAAATAAAACTGAACGAGAATGTGTAACTTATGCAGAAAGAATTTTAAGAAACAATGGCTTTAAAACTCGTAGTGAATACATTGATTTAAAGACCGGTGATAAGGTTTATTACAAGAACAAGGACAAGAATATTGCCGCCTTTGTGATTGGTAAGCAGGGTTTTGAAAAGGGTGTAAACTTACTCGGTGCACATATTGATTCACCAAGACTTGATGTAAAGACACAGCCACTTTATGAAGATACCAATATGGCTTACTTTGACCTTCAGTATTATGGTGGAATTAAAAAGTATCAATGGACTGCTCGTCCTCTTGCTATTCACGGTGTAGTATGTAAGTTAGATGGTGCTACTATTCCTGTTAAGTTGGGTGATGTTGGTAGTGGTTATACTTTCTGCATTACCGACCTTTTGCCACACTTGGATAAAGGTCAGGCTGAAAGAAAAGCTAGTGAAACTATCAAGGGTGAAAAGTTGGATTTGCTTTTGGGAACAATGAAGATTGAAAAGTCTGACAATGAAGATGAACCAAAAGACCCAGTCAAGAAGAATATCTTGAAGATTCTTAAAGACCAATATGGCATTGAAGAAGATGATTTTCTTTCCGCTGAACTTGAAGTAGTTCCGGCCGACAATGCTACTTATGTTGGTATGGATAAGTCTATGGTAGGTGGTTATGGACAGGACGACCGAGTTTGTGCTTGGACTTCTCTAATGGCCGTAGTAGATGTTTCTAACGAAACTTTGGATAGAACTGTTGGTTGTGTATTGGTAGATAAAGAAGAGGTTGGTTCTATTTGTGCTACCGGCAGTGAATCAAGATGGCTTGAAGATGTTTTGTGTGATGTGAATGGCGACCCTGAACAAGTTAAATTTGGTAGAATTTTGTCTGACACTAATATGCTTAGTTCCGATGTAAGTGCCGCCTATGACCCATTATACGGTGATGTTTCTAACAAGGATATGACTTGTAAATTGGGTGGTGGATTTATGTTATCCAAATACAACGGTGGTAGGGGTAAGTCCGGTGGTGCTGATGCCAACCCAGAATTTATTGCCGCAGTTCGCAAGACCTTGAATGATGCTGGAACAAAGTATCAATTTGATACTATGGGTAAAGTAGATGTTGGTGGTGGTGGAACTATTGCTTCAATCGTTTGCCGCTTGAACATCAATGTTATGGATGCAGGTGTTCCTGTCCTTAATATGCATAGCCCAATGGAAATAACTCATGTTGATGATATTACGAATACTTATGAAGGTTACAAGGCTTTCTTGAAGTCCGACATAAATATTTTCTAATATTAAGTTTAACTTAAAACAAAAAAATTATAAATAATAAAGTGGATATGGAATTTTCTATATTCACTTTTATAAATAAAATAAAATGTTAAACAATAAGTGAGGTGATTATGGCTCAAGATTATGATACCATTAATGGCGAAGACATTCTTTCTAATGCTTTAAGAGCAATTAAGCAGTACATTCCACAAAAGACAGCTGAAGTAAACAAGCATGCTCCAACACGGAGATAAGGCTAGTCCACAATATCAGTTGAATGCTGCATACAATGAAGGATATTTGAAAGCCCTAGCTGACTTGACAATCTTTATAAAGGCTATGGGTGTATAATACATTTGTCTGACTACCTATGGTCAGACAAATTTCAATATACGAATGTAGTTGAAATTTTCTTTTCATAGGGTATTATTGTGGTACATTATGACCACAGGAGATACAAACAAATGATTAAATACAATACATTGTTACGGAAATGGTTTTGATGAATTTGACAGATTTGCAAATACCATCACATCAGCCTTAGAAAATCCTTTGGCTACCATTGATAAGGTAATGGATAAAATTGATTTTCCATTGAACCAATATACCGAAAAAGATGGCACTATGGTTATTGAACTTGCTGTAGTTGGTATGACGGAAAAGGATTTGAAAGTTACCGTTAAGACCGAACAAAATGTTTCTAATTTGTCTATAAAGTCTATAATTCCTGAATTGACTGAAGAAGAAAAACAGAAAATCAACGAAAGAACTTATAGATTCAAGAAAATCAAGAGTATGAACAAAATGGATATTACCCTTTTGCTTGACAAGACCCTTGATGTAAGCAAGACTACTAAGACGGTTGAAAATGGTCTATTGACTATTCGTATTCCTGTCAAGGCTGAAGAAAAGCCAGTAGAAATTGAAATTTAGTACAAATTATTTAAATTAAATAGAGGGAAACCTTAACTGCGTTTCCCTTTTATTTTCACAAGGAATTATTAAAATGGCAAAACAAATTAAGTTTGATACAAATGCTAGAGAAAGTTTGTTGAGTGGTATTAATCAGTTGGCTAATGCAGTTAAATCTACTCTTGGTCCAGCCGGTAAGAATGTTATGATTGACAATGGTAATGGTTCACCAACCGTAACTAAGGATGGTGTTACTGTTGCTAAGTCCATTGACCTTGAAGACCCTTATGAAAATCTTGGAGCACAGATGTGTAAGCAAGTAGCTTCCAAGACAAACGATATTGCTGGTGATGGTACTACTACCGCTACTGTTCTTGCACAAGCAATCGCAAGGGAAGGATTGAAGAATGTAGCCGCCGGTGCTAATCCAATGGAATTGAAAAAAGGTATTGATGAAGCCGTTAAGGATATTACTGCAAACCTAGACCAGTTAGCCCAAAAGGTAGAAGGTAAGAAGTCCATTGCACAAATCGCAACCATTTCTGCTAACAATGATGAAGAAATTGGTCAGTTGATTGCTGATGCTATGGAAAAGGTAGGTGAAAATGGTGTAATTACCATTGATGATAGCAAGACTGCAGATACCACATTGGAAGTTGTAGAAGGTATGCAATTTGACCGTGGTTATTGTTCACCTTACTTTGTTACAAATTCCGACAATATGAGTTGTGTTTTGGAAAATCCTCTTATTCTTTTGTATGATAAGAAGATTAGTACGATGGCCGATGTATTACCACATTTGGAATATGCCGCCAATAATGGTAAGCCACTTTTGATTATTGCCGAAGATGTTGATGGTGAAGCATTGACAGCTATGGTTTTGAATAAGATGCGTGGTTCATTAAAGGTTTGTGCTGTAAAGGCTCCAGGTTATGGTGATAGTAGAAATGAAAACCTTAATGATTTGGCTACATTGGTTGGTGGTATTCTTGTATCCGAAGAAACTGGTGTTAAGTTGAATGAAGCAGACCCACAAGCAATTATGGGTAGTGCTAAGTCGGTTACCATTACCGCCCATTCCACAACTATTGTTGATGGTGCCGGTCAAAAAGAAGCCATTTCAAACTTGATTGCTTCCTTGAAAGCAAGAATCACCCCAGAAACAAATGCTTACGAAAAGTCCAAACTTGAAAATCGTATAGCTAAACTTAGTGGTGGTGTAGCTGTAATCCATGTTGGTGCTGCTACCGAAGTTGAAATGAAAGAAAAGAAAGATAGAGTAGATGATGCCCTACACGCAACCAAGGCTGCAGTTGAAGAAGGTATTGTAGTTGGTGGTGGTGTAGCTTTGCTTAGAGCTTCCAAAGGCTTGACTTGTAAATCTACAAACGATGAAAAGACAGGTTATGCTATCGTAATGAAAGCCGTTGAAGACCCACTTAGACAAATCGTAACAAATGCTGGTCTTGAAGCTAGTGTTGTAGTAAACAAGGTTAAGGAAATGGAAGGAAACTTTGGTTTCAATGCCAAGATTGGTGAATATCAGAACTTGGTTGAAAACGGAGTAATTGACCCTTGTAAGGTCACAAAGACCGCTTTAAAGAATGCTGCAAGCATTGCTGGCTTGATTTTGACAACCGAGTGTGTAATTACTACCATTCCCGAAAACAAGCCTGAAACACCTACTATGACAATGCCAATGGGTATGATGTAGTAGTATCTAAGTAAATAAAAATTAACAAAGTGGTGGTTGAAAAACTGCCACTTTTTTCTATATTTGGGTTCACAAAAATTAAAACATAAATAGGTAACTATGAAAAAGATAATTACATTAATTTTAATTTCTATTGCCCTAGCATTTGCCAGCTTTGGCAATTCCAAGGATTACTACATCAACAAGGGAACCGAATATATCCTCCAAGTCAATAAGAAGATTGCCGATTCTACCGCCCAAGAGATTAGTTCAATCCTATGGGAACAAGCCCTAAAACACAACCTAGATTACCATTTTGTGCTTGGTATTATCACTACAGAAAGTAGATTCAATATCAATGCCAAGTCCTATTGTGGAGCTATTGGTCTAATGCAAATTATGCCCCGTACAGCCAAATATATCGCAAAGAAATACAAGATTGAATACGATGAAAACCTTTACGATATTGAAACGAATATAAAAATTGGTATTGCCTACCTATCACATTTGAAAAAGAAATTTAATAATTATGAATTGGTAGCTGCAGGTTACAATGGTGGAACTGGTGGAGCTATTCGTTATAAAGAATACTTATTTGGTAAGAGGAAACAAAATGAAATTTCAGGTCAAACATTGGCTTATGTCCCTAAAGTTATGGGCTACACACTTGATTTCAAGAAAACAACCAAGTATGAAAGAATCTGAAGATTGTTTGAACAATGATGAAGAATATGATGAAGTATTCATTTGTCATAAGATTAGACAGATGTGTTCAAATTGGTTCTATGTAAACAATCCTGAAGAAGCTAGAAAGATGGACTTATCAACTTATCGTAAGAAGCAACGAGAAATTTTTTCAATGCTAAGGTCTTCACCATACTTACATGATGTTATTTTTCCAATGTTTAATGAAGTTAAAACATCAAGAGAATTTTACGATGGTGAATTTTTTGATAAGATACAAACCCAGGTGTTTAAGTTTCTAAATATATTAAACAAAAAAGTTGATTTGGAAAAAGATTTCAAGTGAGGTGAATATGGTGTTGAAAAGCAAGCATTTCTTTAACCGTGAAGAATTGACCAAGTTCGTAAACGATAATAAGATTTCAAAAGAAAATATTCAGTCAATCAATGTAATAGAAGATAAACATTTTGTGTTGTTCTATTGGGAAAGCACTACAATTAATGGATAAGTTTGAGATTACATTAGAAGAACTTGAACAACTATGTAATGAATTTGGATTAGAACTAACAAAACAATATGGTCATTCATTTACGAATGTCTATGTAAAGTTACCTGAATCAGAAATTTGGAATACTGATGTTATAGATGCTAGGGGTGTAATATCTTGCACTTTCATTGACACATCTGTTCCAATTACTATTGAACCAACCGACGAATATAATACAATATTTGAACTTTTCTTTACATTCAGGGGTGATTATAGGAGTGGTTATTCTTTAGTAAGTAATGGTAACAATCCTTACTATGGACTTAGGAATGCTGCTGATTTAAGGAAGAAATTTAAATGGTTAATTAAGAAATTCAAAGAGAAACAAGTGCATTATAAACTTAAACATTTGGAAAAGGACTTTATGTAAAAATTATTTTACAAAAAAATTAAGATTATGCCTTGACAAATAACTTTAAATAACCTATATTTACATCGTAAAACAAAAAACAATCCACTTTAACAAAGGATAACACTATGATGAATAACAACAACAACACCAACACCAACGAAACTTCCACCATCAACGCCGCTCCGGTCAAGGTTCGCACTCGTAAGTGTGTAGAACCCATTTCCAAGGCAGAAGCAAGTGAACTTCAGTCTTTCCTTATGGGTCACGGCCTTTGCATTAAGAATGCAAAGAAGTTGATTCGTGTCTATCGTTACCTTGGTCATAAGAACAACAAGATTCTTACTTCCCGCGACTTTATGTACATTTGCCACGCAGATGAATGGCGTGAAAACAAGCAGAAGATTTTTGATGATATTCTTTCCTATTCCCTCAAGGTTATGGATAATGCCGAACAGGTCAAGCATGCGGAATATGTGAAGAATATGGAAGCTGTTGAAGAAGACCTCCTCATTAACCACGGTATTCGTATGGTTTGGGACAAGTCCAAGACGGTTCGTTTCCTCAAGTTCAAGCATGTTATCGCAGACCGTGACATTTTGAAGCCTCTTGATGAATTTGCCAAGCACAATACCAACTTTGTTACCAATCGCATTTACAAGACCAAGGATGGTAAGCACCTCAAGATTTTCCAGAAGATGGCTCAGATTTTTGAAGAAACAGACCCGACCATTCCTTTCTACGATTGGCACTCTTTCCGCTATGTTACCAAGAATGGTCAGGTTGTAGCCGCCTATTCTATGGTGGATATGAAGGATGAAATTCGTACGGCCTTTGCTAAGGGTATCAATGATAAGTTTGATTACAACCTTAACATTATGAATAAGGATTACATCAACTCCATTGTTGCTAAGTTTGATGCTAGGCACGATGCAGAACTTGCAGCCCTTGAAAATGCCTAATAAAAATTAGATTGGGATATGGTTGGGGGCTTAAAACACCCCCAGCCATTGTGTTTTATTATGAAAAAGATTTTAGCATTACCAAAGAAAAGATTTGATAAGTTAATGAAACGAAACGGCTGGGATGATGCGAACATTCCTGACAATGCCGCTTTTATTTCTATTTGTTGCCACCCGAATATCAAAGAAAATTATTTAAAGAAAATTAGAAAAATTGATGATGAACATTGGTTTAAGTATGACCACCCAAATGTTCTTAACATTGAATTTGATGATATTCCTTGTGAAACAAAAGATACACCCTATGGTATGGCATACGGTTTAACCGACGCAGATGCCACTAGGATTGCCAATTTTGTAAAGGCTAACCAAGATAAGGAAATCTTTTATATTCACTGTATGGCGGGTAAAAGTCGCAGTGTAGGGGTTGGAATGGCTATTAGTAATTCCTATTTTGTTCCTATGACTTGCTATCAAGGAACCGAAGAAAGAAATGAATATGTAATGGTTAAAGTTGCGGAGAAACTATGATTAGTATTGATGAAATTGTAGCTACAAAGAATCGTTTGGAATTGTTGTTCAACAATACCGACAATGCTGAAGAAAAGTTGGCAGTTAAGATTATTGTTGGAAATCTTTCCGATATGATTGCCCAAATGAACAATATGGTTCAATCACCACAATTCAAAGAAATGGCAAAGCAGTTTGAAAATGAAACCTGAGAAGTTTAAAAAAATTTGCAAAAAATATTTTACTGACCCTGCCTTCACTATGGAAAATAGTGATAATCTTGATATGTTAATGACAATTAGTATATTTTTTGGTGGGTATGGTATTTTGAGATATTGTGGCGGTGTTGATAAAGAAAAACCTTATCTTTTATTAGCCGATAAGTTTAGATACAATGAAAAATGTGGTAAGATTCTACCTTGCCGAAATGATGGGTCTTTTATCGGTATTTGGAATGACTATACAAAATTATATAATGTAGGACATAACCAACTGATAAAAATTATTTTAAATTTGATAGAAAAAATCAAGATTGCTAAAGTAGAATACAAGAAACAACTAATAGAAAAGGATTTTGAAAATGAAGGTTGAATTTTTCGTACCTTTGACAATTGAACACTACAAGTCTAGGAACTTTGACCAAAAAGCTCCTGTTCCTAATTTTAATCACGATTACATCCTAGAACAAATTGAAACACAAAGACAAAACGATTTGAGCGAAGATGATAGTGAATTTTACAAGACCGATGATTTAATGGATTATGTAGTTAAGCACGGTGATAAACATTTCACTTATCGTAAGGTAAATGAAGAATATCAACTATTCGTGGTTGAAACATTTTGGATTGATTTTCCTAAGTATACAGAAGAAGTGAAATATGGTGATAAGTCAGTAACTTTATATCACGATAATCAAGAAAATTTCAAGTTATTTGTTGATGAAATGATTAAGAAAGTCAATGGTGATATGAGTGATGGTTGGGGCGAAGGCTTTGAACAGCACCCTGTTATCCTTGACTATGAAGGTGAAAAAGGATATTATTATTTCAAGCCTGGTAAGGTTGCTTTTGTTCATTGGCCAGGTCTAGCTTTGGATAATGATAAGATTACATCTTACATCAAGTACAATGGTTCTAACAATGATGTGTTTGAACACGGTTGGCTTGAAATGGGAATAATGGGTGATAATGAATTTTGCACAAAGGTTGTAAGTGCAGCCATTGAAGTTCACTACAATATGTTGGAAGTTACCGATTATTCAATGCAACAAAAAAGGGTATTCAAGGATGAAATTGTAGATGTAAAATTTGTTTTACATTATATTGATTACTTAATTGATAAATACAATACAAAGGAATATCACTTTAATGAAGATGAAATAGAATACTTGAAAGAGTATAAGGAATATTTAATTAAACAGGAAAATAAATGAAATATCTAGCTTGGGTTTTGATATTATTGCTTGTCTTTACATTTTTTGGAATAAGTTTAAATTGTCTATTCACTTATCCCGCACCTGAATGTTACATAGGAATCCCTGGTACTTTTGCTTTGGGCTACATAATTGGAGATTATTTCCTTGAAAAGACTACTTAAATTTTTATTTGAAAAGACACACAGGGTTAAGTATATGAAAGTTCAAACACCTAACCTTTGTGATGAGTACAGATATGTACCCCAATGGTGGTTTCTTTGGTGGCATTGTTCGTGGAACGAAATAGGCTATCAATATGAAGTTCCTTATTCTTATGAAGATGAAGCTGTTGCCTGGGAGTCATATTATCGTCAAATGGTAGCATTAAGTTTAATGACTTTTGAAGAAGCCCAATCTAAACTTGAATATTACAGAAAGAATGATTCTATCAGACAAAAGAAAAGAGAATTAGAAAAAGACTTTTAGTAAATTTTATTTAACATTAAATCCATTGACAAGTTCAGTGGATTTTCTTATATTAAAAACAAAAACTAACATAAGGAGTAAACTATGAAGAAATGGCTTTGTCTAACCCTCCCGATTTGCTTGATTGGTTGTGGTATTATGGTTGCAATTGAAAACCTCTGTAAGGTTAAGATTGATACGATAATTTTCGGTGTATGGGGCTTTGCTAGTGCTATTATTGCTGAAGTTATTAGTCAGAAGTACAACCTTTTTAGGGAGTAGTAAACTATGGAAAATTTTATTATTCCAATAATGAACATTCTTCAGGTAAGTTACATCCTCTTGATTCTTTACCTTATTTTCAATAAGTCAAATTGTACAAGACAGAAAATGGCAGACTTGTATCTTATTTCTTGCGTAATTGCCGGCTTTGTCCTTATTATGGAACTTTCTTGTGGTTTCATATTTGGGGCTATCCTTTGGGGTCTTATGCTTGCAATGGATGTTTATAGCTACAATTCTTGTTCAAAGGGCTAAGTTATGAATTGCCAGATTTGTGGGAAGAAACTTGAATTGGTTGACCCTTCCAATGTTGATGTAACACTCGCAGATGGTAAGGGTGAACCATTAATGAACCGTCATTTCGTGGTTTGTGAAAATTGTGCTTGCAAGGTTCTTGCTTTGTTTGTTACATCAGACCCGATGTGTAAGAAGTGCGATAAGGAACACTAGATGAAAAAGATATTCATTGACATAGAAAACACTATTATTGATTCTTTGTTTTCTCGTAATTGGATGCCAGAAAACATTGAAAGAATTAAGAAGTTTTTGAAGACAAATGAAAAAGATACCTTGACGGTCAATATCTTTACTTGGGGTTGGAAGACTACCGAGGATATTGAACCTGAACTTGTTACTATGTTGTTTGATAAGTTGGAAGTACCTGCAAGCAATCGTGGTAATGTGGTAATCAAGGAAAATTCAGTAGATTTAGCTATTGAAAGTGGTTGGCTAAAGTCTGAAGATAAAGAAGAAGCCATTTGTCCAGGTATGATGAGTGAATATGGTTTATCTAAGGTTATGATGTTCTTTAAGATGAGTGAAAAATTCATTCCAGGTACAACATCAATCCTTATTGACGATTTGGTAGATGAATACAATGAAGAAACTATTGGCAGTAATGTAAAAGTAATTTTACATAATCCAAAGGAAGTATGACCGAAGAAGAATATAAACAATTAATGAGTGATTGTGGTTTTTCTGTTGTAGAGGATGACCTTGCTTCACCTGGTTTGTATTATGTTGCTTTTTATGGTGATTCTAGTAAGTGGCAAAATGCTTTCGCTGTCTATGATACCGATAATGGTGAAGTAACATCATATACGGATTTATACTTTGAAAAATTAATGGGAATTTGTGTAGTCAAAGATAAAAAGATAGATACGAAAGATATTAATGTATTAAGGCCAGTTGTAATCAACATAGCCGAGCAATACAAAAATTTACTTGTTATACAAAAGAAAGAAGAAATTAAAAAAGATTTTGAGAATGACTGAAAAATACCCTTTACACGATGAAAAGCCAGAAGTTCACCCAAGAGGTGCGAACATCAAGTATTGTCCGCATTGTATGGGTGGTTTGCCATTTGGTGACCTTGGATGTGTAATCAAGGATAAAGCCATTTGGTACGGAAAAACTATAATAGCCAATATAAAGAATTGTCCTATGTGTGGAAGAAAACTATAATGGCTACGGTAAATGATATAATAACAATTATGCAAAAGGTTGGTATTGGTGCTGGATTACCAAGACAACTGTATTTGGATTATTATAGACAAATTAGGGAAAACTTTTCTAAACCAGAACCACACCGAATTTATGTTTTCGGTTGGAAAAAAAGAGGTAGACATTTAAGAGTTCCAATTATAAAATTAAGTTATATTTTGGAAGATATTGATGAAGAATTGTTAGAATTGGTTATAATGAACAATAATCAATTTCAAATGCAAATCGGTTTACCGCAAGATAGGTTGGCGAAACATTTAAAGTCTTTAATAGAGGAATACAACAAATGCAATGGCTAGATGATATAGTTTATACAAACGAATTTCTGGAATCATTAGACAAAGAATGTTTTCCATTGACTTACAAGATGTGTTCAAAGAACAAGTTTGATACTGGTTCTGTAATTGTTCGTAAACTTGTCAATCAAGAAATTGACCACCCATTAGCCATTGTCATTTATGAAGAAAGACCAAACAATGCCGTTCACATTTATTGTATTGAAGTTCACAAGAAGTGTCAGGGAAATGGTAGAAGGCTAATTGACAAGTTCAAAGAAAAGTATGACAAAATAACTTTGTGCAGTTTGCCTGAAACAAAATTATTTTATATCAAGCGAGGCTTTGAAGAAAGTGAAGAAAATAGAATGGTTTGGGTAAGACCCAAGTCATTAAAAGAACGATATGCTAAAATTGCACAATCGGAATGGTTTAAAAAAGCCTATGAAAATCAATCCATAGGTGAAGTAATAGAGGTAGAAGATAATGACTGAAATATGTATTGTACTTATTGTATTCATCATAGCTGCAAGTATCATACTTGATAAATGGCTAGACCAAAGATGTAAACACGAATGGGAAATTGTACAAAGGATTCGTGTAGATACGCACGGTATGTGCGATTATGACCGCCTTTACCTTAAATGTAAAAAGTGTGGTGCTTGCAAGTGTAAAGAAATGAGATAAAATGAAAACAAAATGTGTTTTAACAGAAGATGAAATCTATGAACTAGCGTATTACCATATTGCCTTCTTTAGATATTGGGAAGGCAAAAGCACTACTTGGGTAGATTCTAATGAAGACCATTCTGTTTATAATTATGCGAGAACTTTGCCTGGCCTATATAAAGAAATTGTTATGTTTGAAATAACAGGCGAATATGCTAGACAATTATGGGCTTTGGAATGTTATCTAAATAGCTTAGATAGATTAAAAGAGAATAGAAATAAAAATGAAAGTAATACACCACAAAGAAGATGATTCAAAATTTTTACATTACTTTAAAGAAGAT
>Ga0247611_10005524_pt1 | contig 16669 bp, 11 predicted proteins | sample 177DNAGHGhighgp2_FD_192422 | JGI IMG/M metagenome (GOLD analysis project Ga0247611, IMG submission 192422) | Sheep rumen microbial communities from Palmerston North, Manawatu-Wanganui, New Zealand - 1770 DNA GHGhigh gp2 | ecosystem: Host-associated > Mammals > Digestive system > Stomach > Rumen... | reverse complement strand
TTTCGTAGGCTTTTTCGAGTTCCGACTCGCGGTCAGCCAGTTCCTTCTGCAGTTCGACTATGCGTTTTGCGTCGGTATAGACTTCCGGCTTGGCAAGTTCGGCCTGGAAACCGGCAATTTCAGATTCCAGTTTCTCTATTTTTTCAGGAAGTGCCGCGAATTCGCGCTCTTCGTTATAGCTACGTTTCTTTTTCTTTACAGAATTCTGGTCAAGAGGTGCATTTTTCGACGAACTCGGCAGTCCCGAGCCCGAGTTTTTCTGTAAACTAGCCCTTTCTTCGGCAATTCTCGCTGCATTGGCCGCTTCTTTTTCGCGAATCTTGCGGTTATTCTCGTAATCCGTGTACCCGCCGACAGCTTCGAACACGTTTCCGCCCTCTTCTATGGCAAAAATACCCGTAGCCACAGAATCCAGGAAGGCTCTATCGTGGCTTACGACGATAACTGTGCCGTTATAATCGGCCAAAAGTTCGGCCAAGAGGTCGAGCGTTTCCATGTCCAGGTCATTCGTAGGTTCGTCGAGCACGAGCACGTTACTCGGATGGCTGAACAGACAGGCGAGCAGCAGGCGGTTACGTTCGCCGCCGCTCAAGGCGCTGATGGGCCCGCGGGCACGTTCCGCCGAGAAGAGGAAATCTTGCAGGTAGCTCAGCACATGGCGACGCACGCCGTTGAGCGTAATGTAGGCCTGACCGTCGCCCACGTTCTCCACGAGGCTCTTGTCTTCGCGAAGTCGGGTGCGCATCTGGTCGAAGTAGGCAATCTGCAGGTTCGTTCCCAGCCGGATTTCGCCTTCGTCGGGCTGGATTTCGCCGAGGATAAGCTTGAGGAGGGTCGTCTTGCCGGAACCGTTCGGGCCAACAATGCCGATGCGGTCCCCGCGGGAGACTTCGGTACTGAAATGCGATATCAACGGGGCGCCCTCGTAGGCAAAGCTCACGTCGGTGAGGCGGGCTACGAGGCGACCGGATCGCTCGGCTTCGGTAATCTGCATGTTCACCGATCCGGTCCGCGTGCGCCTTTCCGCACGTTCCTGCCGCATCTTGATGAGCGCACGCACGCGCCCCTCGTTGCGGGTACGGCGCGCCTGGATTCCCTTGCGTATCCAGACTTCTTCTTCGGCAAGGCGCTTGTCAAAAAGCTTGTTGGCCTTCTCCTCTTCGGCAAGGGCCTGGTCACGGAACTGCACGAACTTGTCGTACGGGTAATTCCATGTACGCACACGCCCGCGGTCAAGTTCAAAGATGCGGGTCGCCACACGGCGCACAAAAGCGCGGTCGTGGCTCACGAAAAGCACAGCACATTCCAGGCGCGAAACGATGCCTTCCAGCCATTGTATTGCAGGAATATCCAGATGGTTCGTCGGTTCATCGAGCAGGAGCAAGTCCGGGTTCTCGGCGACGGCCCGTGCGAACAGCACGCGACGCTTCTGCCCGCCGGATAGCCCGTCGAACAAAGCGTCGGCCGCGATGCCCGTCTTGCCAAGTATTGCCTCGGCGTGGGCATCGTGGTGGCCGTCCTGCGCAATGCCTGCCATCACCACGTCGCGCACGGTGCCTTCCATGTGGGCGGGGATTTCCTGCACCATACGGGAAACCTTCAGGCCGGTGCGCTTCACGATGTCTCCGCTGTCCATGCCCATCTCGCCCTGGATTATCTTGAGCAGCGTGCTCTTGCCTTCGCCGTTACGGCCCACAAGGCAAATGCGCTCGCCGGCCTCGATATCGAACGAGGCATTGTCCAGAAGCGGAGGGCCGCTAAAACGCAGGGAGATGTTCTGTGCAGACAAAATAGGCATCGGCACATAATTTAAAAAATTTAAACCCTGTTATAGCAAGAATGCCGTGCGTAGCCGCACGGCATCATTACAAACCAACGCTTATCGCCAAGTTCCGGCGCAGCATTCAGGATTCATCTAGAATTCAGTGACGTTGAACGCCCTGGTCAAGAGGCGCTTGCCACCAGCACTTTCGACGATAGCCAGCACGCGGCCCGCACGGATTTGCGGCAAGGCACCACCCTGCATTCCCAGCACGGCGAGCTGGTTGCCCTGCACGTCAAGAATGCGGACACGAGCACCGGCAGGCGCACCGGCAACCACAAGGCGGTTACCCGAGACATGCATCGAAATGCCCGTAGCCAGTTTCACGCCGCGCACGGCTCCCGGAACCGTATCGTTCGTAGAAGTATCGTTCACGACGGTATCCTGCGGGAGCGTATCGGCAACCGCGGTATCTACGGGAACTTCCGGTTCCATCGTCTTCAAAAGCTCAAGCATCGTTTCGGCATAGCGCTTGCCGAACGTCTCGTAGCCTTCGCGCGTAAAGTGCAACGTGTAGTTCGTTTCCTTGAGCGCGGGGCAGCCCTGCGCCGAAATCAGGTGGCCGTTCGGGATAAGGTCGGCAGCCTGCTTCACGGCGTCGTTACGCCAGCCCAAGTCGCCCGTAGGCGCGAGTTCACCAATCAGTATCGGGGTCTTTTCCGGGTCGAGTTCCAGTTCGGCAATCAGGTCGTCATAGACCTTCTTGACGCGGCTCGGCCAATCGTTCATCTGGTAGTCCGCCTCTCCCTGGTGGAAAAGGAACCCCTTGATGACGCCCTTCTGCTTGGCAATCTTGCCCATCTCGACAATGCGTTTGTACACATCGCCGCCGTATTCGTCCAGGTACTGGATCCACCAGGTATCACCCTTGTTCTTCGCGTTCTGCACGTAGGCCTTGTTGCGGTCCTTGTCGAACAGGTCGATGCTCTGCCCGCCAATCGCGATGTTCGCTACGGCAACCTTGATGGAATCGGGGAGGTTTGCGACCATGGTACGCCCGAAAATATCGGCAATGCCGACCTTGGATGCGCTATGCCCCATCGGGGGTGCCGCCGGGTAGAACTCGCCCACCTTCTGGTTGGAATGATTCGCCGCGCGCAGCACGAGGAATCGCGGGTCCTGTACGCGGTCCTTGTCGGTGACGGTCGCCTGCCCCGACATGTTGGACTGCCCATAAGCCAGATAGATATGAAGGTTCGGGTCCTGCGCAAAGCATGATGTGGACAAGAGCCACATCACGAGAATCATTACCTGCGCCGATAGGATTACTTTATTCATAATATGGTTAGAATCCAGTGTTGTTGATGACCTTTGTCATGAGGCGTTTGCCGGAAGCATTCTCGACGATGGCGAGGAGTCTTCCCTTAGCCTTCGGGAGGTTCCCGCCGGTTGCACCCATCGTCGCCACCACGTTACCGCGCACGTCGTAGAGCTTCACGCGTGCACCATCCGGTGCGCCGGTGACTTCCAGACGACCCGTAGCCACGCGCATCCCGAGAGCCGGAGCGGAACAATCGCTAGCAAGGGAAGACGGAGGCGGTTCAACGCTCTGCGTATCGGGAGGAACAACGGTCTGCGTATCAATGGGCGCTTCCTCGTACGGGAGGGTCGGCGTTTCCCAGGCTATCCAGTCCGCATAGTTGTCAATCTTGAATCCCTTGCCGTTCGTGGGCTTCACGTGGATATCGGTGTTCGCGCTCTTGTTGCGCAGGAACTTGTCGATAAACGCCGTCACCGACTGGTTCTGGCTACTGGCGGCCTGGCAATGTTCGTGGTTGCCGGTAAAGTCGAAACCGATACGGTCTTCAATGCCCATTGCCTTCCACACTTCGGTAGCGGCCATCATGGACTTGTAGCCCGATTCGTCGCCGAGCCATTCGTAGCCGGGGTTGCCAAGTGCAATCACGGCACGCGGGGCAATCATGGCAATGAGTTCATGGTGATCGTGCGGGAGCTTGTAGGGGTCCTGACGCTGTAGGCTCTGCATGAACCAGCTGTAGTTCGTGTTGTCAATCTTCTCGATGTTCGTGCCACGCTTGGCGAAATCATCGGAAGTACGCCAGGAGTTGATGCCGCCGCCACCCGATTCCTGGGCGATAGTAAGCGTCACGCGCTCGTCGAAGGCGCCCGCGAAGAGGGCCATCTTGCCGGCATAGGAGCAGCCCGTGACCGCAATCTTGCTCATGTCGAGGTGGTATTCGTCGGCAATCAAAGCAAGGCCATCGATAAGGCGGCTCACGCCCCACGACCATGCGGAATAGTCACCATTGGAATTCTTGTTTCCATAGAACTTGTAGAAGCCCACGTTCGTGTCCTTCTGGCCGTTCATGGAATATTTTGCCACCTGGTCATGGCTGAAGGGTACCTGCACAAAGCCGCTAAACAGGCTCGACGAAAGCGAGCCCGTACCGCTGTTCATGCCGATGATAATCGGGTGCGGACCGTTGCCGGAGGGAATGCTGAACTTCGACGTGATCGTCATCGTCTTGCCGCCTTCCTTGACCGTCACCGTGAGGGTGCCGCCACTGTAGGTAGCGCTCACGTCAGAAGGAATCGGCTTGTCGCCAATCTCGTACTTTTCGATATCCGCCTTGATTTCGTTACGACGCTTGCTCCAGTCGCCATACTTGGTGACCTTGGAACCGTCATGGAACTGGAACGGATCGGGCAATTTGTTGTTTGTCTTGAGTTCACCTGCCGTAGCGCCTAGATCCTTACCGCGGTTTTCCACGTCAAAATTAAGGGGGATTTCAGCAGATATAGCCGAACACAACCCAAATGCAAGGGCTGCACCAAAGAACTTGTTCATTCTGTCTCCTTTACCAACCATTCCCCACACCACACCCATTTATAATATAATTTCCAAAAAACGTTAAAAGAAAGCCCCAAAACAAAAACTATTTACAAAATGTAAAAGAGCGAATTTTGCGACAAATGATAAAATTTCGCCATTATTTAACTAAATTTCCCTATGTGACGACCCGTATAACGACATTTCTCGCCGCCATGCTCATCTGGGCCCTGCTCCCGGTAACTGCCGCCGCGCAGGCCGACTCTACTCATTTCCAGTGGTGGAGTGCCGTGCCCGTACTCGGCTATACCGAAGAGACGGAGCTCCAGTACGGCGCGATGGTGAACTTCTTTATTCCGTCATCGTTCAAGGGCGGCAACTCGCAAGAGATAGACATCGCCGCCTACGGTTCCACGCGCAAGCAGTTCCAGTTCGCGGCCACGCCCTATTTTTACCTTGCACATGACCGCATTTCGGGCTGGCTCGATTTCCGCTACCAGAACTGGGTGGGGCACTTCTTTGGCGTCGGCAATGACGTCGACATCGACGACTACATCAGTTTCGACCGCGAGACATTCTTCTTCATGGCGCTCGTAGAATCGAACCTCGGGCTCCCGCAGGCACTCCAGAACTTCCGCTACGGCATGGTGCTCGACATCAACCACAGCGAGATGGAATTCAGGGAATACGACGGCGAAATAGTCCAGCCCACAAACACGGACGGCTGGCGTAACGCCCTCGGGTACCACCTCACTTTCGACACGCGCGACAACCCCAACTGGGCGCGACACGGCGTGCTCTTCCAGTGGGAACACCGTTTTTACAGCGATGCGTTCGGTGACTTCGGCTTCACGTACCAGGAACTAGACTTGCGCGCCTACGGCGAGACCATCTGGAACACTTCGATGGCTGTTGCCCTCCTGTGGCAGCGCACCGATGGCGATGTGCCCTTCGAGTACATGGCAGGCCCCGACGGAATCAAGCGTTTCCGCGGAGTAGAGACAAAGTATTTCCGCGACAATCAGGCGACCGTGCTGCAGGTAGAACTCCGCAAGGAACTCTTCTGGAGGCTCGCCGGCGACATATTCTTCGAAGGCGGCAAGGTCGGGCCGTATTTCAGCCAGCTCATGCGCAACAAATGGCACCGCGCCGTCGGGTTCGGGGGCAAGTTCGCGCTCAACAAGAGCGAGCGCCTGTATGCCCGCGCCGAATTCTCCTGGGTGGATTTCAAGAGCCTCGGCCTGACGTTCTACTTTAGAGAGGCGTTTTAGACCTTCCGCCGGGAGTTTCACGACATTTTTATTGCACATTTACGCGGTGCAACTCACCGCCAACCTTAATCAAGTACACACCCGGAGCCGGCAGAGCAACAGAAGTCAGACCAGCGAGACGCCCGCGAGCAATAATTTGCCCCGTCAGGTTGAATACCGCATACGATTCTTGCTTCGTACTGGAAATAAGCAGGTTCCGGCCCGCTACAAAGGCCTGTATTTGCGACACGGAGCTCCTTGCCGGTACGGCCGACCTGTATTCTCCATCCTTCACGGTAAACTTAATTTGGCCATCTACCGGTTTGTTGTCATAATCATAGACTGCATACTTCAGGACGTAATTCCCGTCTTCTAGAGGGATATCTTTATTAATCAAAAGAGCCCTCCCTTCAAGGTACGCTATTTCTGTAGAATCCATTGAGCGGCGCTCCGGTACGACCAAAGAGCCTTTCTCAGCAGTCACAGAATAAATAAGCGCAGTAGGGGCTAGATAGATGTAACATGCAGGCTTATAGCCCGGATTCAATGTCGGGCTATAAGCCGCCAAATCATTCAGGAAGCAATTCCTTATCGAAAACGCCTCGCCAATATAATCACCCTGCAAGCCCGACTGAAGCCCCATCGTAAAGCCTTTGGAGCCTATCGGATGTTCCAGGAGGCTATCGCTTTTCATAAAAATCAAGATGTTTTCTGGGTACCACTCGTCATCATTCCAGCTGTAGAAAAATTTCTTTGAACCTTCAGACCTCATTTCCCATGTATTTTCAAAATCATCGGCATCTACAATAACTGGAATATCATTATCCCATTCATCATAACTGGGGAAAACGACATATATATCCGTCGAAACACTTTCGGAGTCGATACGGTCATAATCTCCATTGCACGAGGACTCGCCACGGACATCCGAAGGATAAATACCCTGGTCCACACCATCATCGGGCCAACACAGATCATCGGGGATATAATAGATGCTGTCTACACCATACGTCTCCATGACCAAATTCACAGGAATAGGAGTTTGTTCCTTCGCGCCCTTATAATAATTGAGCCCGAGAGGTCTTTTTAACAAACTATCCCTAGAAGAATAGACATAGACATTGTCCGAAGGCTCAACATTTTCCCATGTATAGCTGAACCAACCATTTCCGCCAGCATCCTGCATCTGGTGAACAACGCCATCGCCGTTTTCGACAAGCACCGGGTTTCCGGCAGTCCAATACCGCATCGAAGGAACCTGTACAAACAGGGTCCTCTGGGCAGACAACGCCAAGGATGCCAACGATACGATAAAGAATAAAGCCTTATGCATTTTTTATCACTCCTCCATTATTGAATATAAATCAAAATGTGGGTGGATTTCAAGAGCCTCGGCCTGACGTTCTACTTTAGAGAGGCATTCTAACAACTTCCACTGAACATTTTAAGGTGATTTAAATCACGGCACGAACCGCCCCAAGAAGGGCGTTTTGAGCCCTTCTGTATACATAAAAAGTGCGGACTCCCGGTGGAATCCGCACTTTTTATTTTGAGATAGAATAGCCGAAAAAACTCTAGTCCTTGATGCTCGTCCAGTCGAGCACACCCTTCTTGTACAGGTAGATATAGCCCGCTTCGAGGATGAACAGGAACCCGAGGAGTACGAACAGGAGTTCCCAGCCGCCGGCAAGGAACTGGACCGTCCAGGGGTAGAGGAACGCCACTTCCAGGTCAAAAACGAGGAAAAGCATGGCAACCAGGTAGTATTTCACGGGGTAGCGCTCGTTCGCCGTGCCAGAAACGTGGGCAAGGCCGCACTCGTAGGCAGACCCCTTGATGAGCACGTTCTTGATCTTGCCCGGGTGCAAAAACCAGTTGGCAAGGAGGAGGACGGTCGGGATGCAGAGCGCCAAAATGACAAGGATAGTCATGGCAAATGTCGTGTCGAAAATTTCAACGTTGCTCATAGTGATATCAAAGATAGTAAAAAAGTTTTTTCTGTTAACCCTGCCAATTGTAAAGTATATTTGGGGGTATGAAAAAATACGTTCTGTTTGTGGGTGTTTTGGGTGTTTTCTCGCTTTTTGCGGCATGTACTGTCAAAGATAAGGGTCTGGACCCGCTCGATGACGATGGTGAAGCAACCGTAGAATCCTCCGATTCCTCGGGTGGAAAATCCTCTACCGAAAAAGCCAAATCCAGCAGCAGCACAAAGGCCTCCAGTTCCAGCGCCAAGGGCAGTTCCAGTCCTAAGGACACGACGCACCAGCAGGTGTTTGTCTCCGATTCCGAAGTAGTCGAGTACAGCTACCCCAGTAGCGGCATCTTCTGCTGGGACGAAAACTGCGACGCAAGGCTCAATTCCTCCTCTTCTGCCGCATCCAGTTCGAGCGAAAAGATTGTCATCGAGATGTCTTCGGAATCCTCCGAACCGCCCGAGGTCAACGGCGACAGGATGACCGACAAGCGCGACGGCAAGAGCTACAAGCTGCAGAACGTCGCAGGCAAACTGTGGATGGCAGAAGACCTGAACTTCGAGACCTCGAACAACAGCATGTGCTTCGACAACGAAGACGCGAACTGCACCAAGTACGGAAGGCTCTACACCTACAACGCGGCTACGCGTGCGTGCCCCGCAGGATGGAGGCTACCGACCCGTGACGAGGCACAGGCAATTATCAATGCCGACGGCTACCCGTGGAGCTACAGCGGCCGCTGCAAGGAAGGCAACTGCGACTTCACCGAGAAGATGGGCTTCCACTGGACAAGCGCCTCCCCGCAGTCCAATGACAAGAACTACGATTCCAACAAGGGCGACAACTTCGCGGTGATTATCGTGGAGAAGGAACCCGGTTACGCCGGAGAAAACGCCGACCTTAAATTCTTCCAGGTCGACGAAAAAGCCAAGCACTTCAGCGTCCGTTGCGTGCAGGAATAGAAGATCCCCGGTCAAGCCGGGGATGACAATTGTAAGTCGAGGATGACAAGTTAAGGGTCCGCAAAAAGCGGGCCTTTTTTGTACCGTGCGCGGGCTACATGTCCGCAGGCGGTTCGATAAATTTGGCGCAATATTCCGCCACCTGCTCGCGGACGCTGTTCCCGCGCACCTTCCCCAGCAGGTCGACGATATCTTCGAGCGGGGCCGCCATAAAGGCCTCGGCACTCCTGTACTTGGAAAGGATTTTCACGCGGGTCTCATGACCCACACCGGGCATCTTGAGCCATTCCACTTCCAGGTCCTTCTTGCGCTTGCTCCGCTGGTACGTAATGGCAAAGCGGTGCGCCTCGTCGCGGGCGTTCTGCAAAAGCTTCAGTGCAGGGCTCGTGCGGTGCAGCACGATGCTCTTGCGGTCATCGGGGAACACGATTTCTTCGAGGCGTTTCGCGAGCCCGATGAGCGGCAAGTCCTTGTCGTGCCCGAGCTCCTTCAGGATTTCCATGGTGGCATCCACCTGGCCCTTGCCGCCGTCGCATACCCACAGATCGGGCATGGGCGTGCCTTCTTCTTCCAGCCTGCGGATACGGCGGGTCATCACCTCGCGCATGCTCGCGAAGTCATCCACGCCCGTGACCGTCTTGATGATGAACTTGCGGTAGTTCGCCTTGTCGGGCTTGCCGTTCTTGAAGGCGACGAGACTCGCCACCGTGTTCGTGCCCGAGAGGTGCGAAATGTCCACGCACTCGATGCGGAAGGGAGTCTTCTTGAGGCCAAGAACCTTCTGCAGTTCAAAGACGCTCTGGTCGATTTCGCTGTATTTTTGCACTTCGGCGCGCATTTCCACCAGAATCATGTCGGCGTTCGCGCCAGCCAGCTTGAGGAACCCGAGCTTCTCGCCGCGCTGCGGGTTCGTGATATTCACCTTGTGGCCTGCGTTCTTGGCGAGCGCCTGTTCAAGGGGCTCGCGGTCCGCATCCAGAACGACATCCGTCGCAATCTCGCCCGGAATGTGTTCTACGTCCAGGTACCACTGCACCAGCATCTGCTGGAGGATGCCCGCCTCGTCTTCTTCGAGCTTGCATTCCAGGCGGTAGTGGCGGCGGCCGCTGAGCACGCCGTTCCTGTACTCGAAAATGACGGCGGCCGCCATCGTGCCGTTACGCCGCAGGCTCAGCACATCGAGAGAAAGGTTCGGGTCGGTCACGTCCGTCTTCTGGTGGATTCCCGTGGCCCGCAAAGCCTCGATGGCGTCGCGCTTTTTCATCGCCGTTTCGAAATCCAGCCGGTCGCTCGCCTCCTGCATCTCGCGTTCCCATTGCCCAATCAGGTCATCGCGTTTGCCGTTCAGGAGCATCTGCGTCTGGAGCACCGCCTTGTGGTACTCTTCCTTCGTTATAAGGCCGGCGCAGGGGGCGCTGCACCGCCCTATGTGGTAATTGAGGCAGGGCCTTTGCGGGCTCTTGAGCGGCAATTTCAGCTTGCATTCGCGAATTTTAAAAAGCCTTGCGGCAATATCCTGCAACTGTGCTATCATTCGGGAATTCAGGTACGGGCCAAAGTACTGGCAGCCGTCCTTGCGCACCGCACGCGAAAGGAACAGCCTCGGGAAGTCTTCGTGCACCGAGAACGCCAGGTACGGGAAATGCTTGTCATCCTTCAGCAGCACGTTGTACTTGGGCGTGTGCTTGCGGATGAGGTTCGCTTCCAGGATAAGCGCCTCGGACTCGCTCTCGGTAATAATCCACTCGATGTCGCGGATATGCGGGAGCATGAGCGTCGCGGCCCGGTGGCCCGCATGGTCGCTGCCGTCAAAGTAGCTCCTCACGCGGTTCTTGAGCACCTTGGCCTTGCCGATGTAAATAATCTTACCCTGCGAATTGCGCATAATGTACACCCCCGGCAAAGCGGGGAGTTCTGCCAGGCGGCGCTCGATATGTTCGTTCACGGGGAGCATACGCTTTCAAAGGTAAAAAAGCCCTTCCGGCACAAATTGGAACTCGACATCAAAAATACCGCATTTTTGCGCTATGTCAATTTTTATGTTTTTTTTCATACTTTGGGCAAGATTTTTTATATATCTTTTTATTGGTGATATGTATCCCCTGATTTTTACGGAGCGATAAATGAATTCAGAGAACATCAATCTTCTCTCGCAACGGGTGGATGGAGTACTGGCGACCGTCCGCAACCTACGGCAAGAGGTCGCCAATCTAAAACAGAGCCTAGCCAGCAAAGAGGCCGCAATGCAAGACAGGGATCTCGTCGTCGAGAGTCTCAACAGCGAAATAGCGGACTGCAAGGCGGCACTGACGGCACGCGCAAACCAGGCTGCCGCACAGGACGAGGCCATAAACCAGAAACAGGGCGAAATTGATGGGCTCCGCGGATCACTCGAAGGCGCCAACGCACGCATCGCCGAACTCGAAGGCATGCTCAACGAGAAGAACGCCATGCTGAGCCAGGCGAACGAAAGCCTGGAAGCCACCAAGAACGAAATTGCAAAACTTTCCGACGAAATCCGCGAACGGGACGAAGCGAACAACGCCCTCCGCAACGACTGCGCCGCCTCCAAGGCGAACGAGGCCATCCTCAACGGGAAAATCGCGGAACTCGACAAGACCATCGCCGAGAAGGATGCCGCCATCGAGGCCCTGAATGCCGAAAAGGCAAGCCTCAACGAGACCATCAAGGAACAGGGCGAAGAAATCCTACAGGCACAGGAACAGTTCAAGCAGATGGTCTCGACCATCGAGAGCGAACTCGGCACCGAGATTCCCGTGAACGTGTCCTTCACCGACGAACCCGAGGCCGCAAGCGAAGCCCCGGCAGCAGAACCCGCAGCGGAGGAACCCGTGCAGACCGAGGCGCCCGCCGAACAGAGCGAGCCAGAAGTAGCCGAGGCGCAGGTTAGCGAGCCCGTTGTAGAAGCAACCGAAGAACTTAGCGAGCCCGAACTCGACTTCAACCAGGCGGCTGAAGAAGAGGACGAGCCCATCGAGATTCACCCCGCCAATGAAAAGGAACCGGACCTTTTCGCGAGCAATGGAGGCTCGCCTACCGGTTTTTTCGGCTAAGGATGCTGATGGATGACGATCCATTCGGCGTAGGAATGAAATAATGGCAGAATTGAACCAACACAGGTCCGTAAGCGTGACTGTAGCCGGCGAACGGCTGCAGATCAGGACCGACCTTCCCGACGGGGAACTGAGGGAAATCGTCGACTACATCGACGAGCGCTACACCAGTTACGACCGCTACAACCTTGAAGCAGGCAAGAAATTCGCCCTGCTCGCCCTGGAATTCGGCCAGCAAATTTCGGAACTCCGGAAAATGCTGCACCAGGTCAAGGTGGAGCGCGACGAACTGAACAATGGAATCAAGGAAATTGCGGCTCTCCTGGACGAAGGTCTGGAACATCCGGAATCGCGCGACAGCGACTGGGTCTAGCGTAACCGTCTTTTTTACAATTCCATGACAAACAAAGTGCAAAATAGGGCATGAAGCCTATTGATTCTGCCCCGAAATTAAGGTATATTTGTAACACAGGCATCGCACGGATTAACGCCCGATCTAACAAGATAATAACAGCTCGTGGCTCTTGTGGTCTAGTTTAGGCGCGCTTTGACGTGAAAAACGAAGCACCAAGGCACTGCTATCTTTTTTAAATAGTAGTTTCGAGTGTTCCACCGTGGACGGATGCCTTTTTTTGTATCTACAAAAAAGTGATGGCGGGTTCTACCCGCCATTTCTTTTTTAATCTGCTAAACTGATTTTCGGCAAGAGGCGATAAGCATCAGCTGCGCAGGCACGTACGCCCACCAGACAAAGTTGTTTGCAGTGTCTGCAACCGCCTGCAGGGTGCTGTGGTCTTCGCCCGTCATCAGCGCGAGGCCGACAAGTGCATCGCCAATGAAGAACACGACCATGCCCCAGCGGATAAGCCGCGCGCTTGCCGCCGGGAAATAGCTGTTGCGTGAAACGAGGAGTGCAACCACCAGCGACGTGATAAGGAAGATGGCGTACACGGCGACAACCACGAGCATGACGTTGCCGAGCGTAGGCTCGATGACTTTACCGCCCAAAAGCGATGCCGCAAAACCCGCCACCGGTATCAGCAGGAACTTGTGCACCTTCCCTGGCTTGTCGTCTGTTTCCGACGTGCGCGTATGCCTGTGGATGAGCCCTACTTGGAACATAATGAAGAACGCGATGCCGAGAGTATTGCTAAGCGCGCGTTCATCCGGAGCAGCTATCTTGATGATATTGAAACAGGAATCAGCAAGGAGCGAGAAGATGAACGCTATGCGGAGTGTCTTCGCATCAAGTTTGGAAAACGAATCGCGCGAAACAAGGAACGCTAGCACCGTCAGCAAAAACGATATCGCAAACTTTGTATAAAGTTGCAAGACTCCTGCATCCATGAGGCACTGGTCCACAGCGCCGCACCTGTAAAAATCAAACCAGTCCTTGCCTGTAGTAACAAGCAGCAAGGCGGCAATAAAGGCAAGTATAACTTTCTGAGCAGTTGTCTGTAAGAGCATGGCCAAAGTATAGTAAATCGCTATTCCACGCGAACCTTGCGCACGTTCTTCCCTGCACGGAGCAAGTACACGCCCGCATTCAGCGTGCGTACCTTTTCTTCGCGCATTGCACCGAGGTAATGCCCCTGCACGTCAAAGACCTGCACCGGTTCGTTGGTCCGGAACGCCCCCAGCGGGCACATGCCAAAATCGCGCAGTGATACCGACGACGAATCGCCAGTAGAATCCTGCTCGCTCGTATCGGGTTCCACGAACGGGTGCGCCGGATCGTCAACAACCACCTTGATGGTAACGGAACTTTCGCAGCCCGTAGCGTTCGTGTGTACCGCCTTGTAGTAGCCGCTCATCGTGCCGTCCATGTTCTTGAAACGAATTTCACGGTCCGTCGACTTGAAGTTATTCGGGCCGCTCCATACCCAGCGGCCGCCTTCCCACGGGTGCGGGCCGATGACCAGCGAGTCACCCTTGCGCGGTTCGACTTCGGTCGCTTCGTTCCAGTCGCCGTTATGGAGCTTGACATACGGGATGATTTCACTCGGCGTGCAGACGCCACCTTCGGCACCGTCAATGACCATCGTCGTGATTGTCTGCGCGGGCGCAGTCATCGAAAGCGACTTGCCAGAAACCGCAATGTCGGATTGCGCCTTCAGGCTTCCCGGCAGTTCGAAGCGGTACACCTTCGCGCTCGTGCCAATCTTGTCGAACGCCGTCAGGTCGAAACTGTACTTCGCGTCGCTGGAACCGCCGTTGCGCACCACCAGCACCAGGGCGCCATCGGGCCGGAGAGCCGCAAGCGTGTTGCCGTTATCGCTGTCGATAATGCGCGAGCCCGGACGGATAAACCGGCTAAAGGCGGCATGCATGTAGTAACGCGCATTCGGCGTGAAAGTCTGCCTGGAATGGTTCAGCGCAAGGCTGCGCCAGTTTTCCGCCGGGTCGCCAATCTGCCAGTCCACCCAGGCGCTCGCCTTCATGTCGCGCAGGTCCTGCATTATGACGTTCGCCATCCAGAGCGCGATATTCTCGTCGCCTTCCTTGTGGAGCGGGCCTGTTTCAGATTGCCAAACCTTCTTGTCTTTCGCGAAGGCCGCATTAAAAAGTTTTGCACGCGAATCGCCGCCCGAATAGCTGTGCGTATTCACCTGGAACATGTAAGAGAGCGCTTCTTTGCTGTAGCCGTTAAATTGGCTCAGCGCAGTCCCGATGTTCGTCTCGTCGGCAGCACTTACCGATGTCTCGGGGAAGAGGCCCTTCTTTTGGAGCGCCTTCCCGAGTTCTACAATCATCTGCGTCTGGTTGTTCTTGAAACCGCAACCTTCCTGCCCGCCATTGGCCTTCCACCAGCCCGCACTCGGTTCGTTGAAAGGTTCTACCGTACGGAACGTGATTCCCCATTCCGTCTTAAAGTGGAGCGCCACTTCGGAGAGGTAGTCCGCGAAGTCGTCGAAGTAGTCGGATTTCAGGTTGTCGCTGCCGTCGCTACTGCCCGAAACGCACCCGCTCTTTGTCATCCACCACGGGGGCGAATTGCTGAACGCCTCGAAAATCGGGTCCTTCACGCGCTTTGCAAGTTCCAAAGCAATCGTACGCTGGTACGGGTCTGCCGTCCAGTCGTAATCGCCTTTCTCGGTGGGCTTGTAACCCGGGACCTTGCCGCCGCCGTCACCCTTCGTGAGGTGGTTATGGCCCGGCTGGTCGCCGCCGCCAATGTTGTAACGGAAAATCGTATAGCCCAGACCCGTATCGGGGTCGGCAATCGCACCGATTAGTTTATCCCTATTCGCTTCGCTCCAGGCGCCCGCCTTCACTGCCCACCAGCAAAGGCTTGTGCCCCAGCCCTCAAAAACTTGATAGCGCTTGCCCGGGTCCACAACGACTTTTGTCTGCGCGAAGGCTAACGACGAAAAAGCCGTCGCAAAGACAGCCGCGGTAACACACGGGAAAACATGACTGCGCGAAGGGAACTTCATAGGCCAACTCCAATCCACATGCCAAAAAGGGCATATATATAAATATACCCTAACCGGAGTCGATTGTCAAATGTGGACTTTTTCGCGCTTAAATCGGAATTACTTGCGCCAGCCTTCCATGATCTTCATGCAGCCCGCGAGCAGTTCGTCGGAGCGGTCCTTCGCCTCGGTTTCCACGTAGCAGCGGAATTCCGGAGCGTTGCCGCTCGGGCGCAGGTGCACGATATCGCCGGAATCAAATTCCATGCGGTAACCATCCGTCTCATCGATGGCGACAACTTCACCATGGAAGGGCCTCGGAGTTGAACCGTCCTTGGGCTTGAACTTGGAGGGTTTCGCTGTCAAGGAACCGAAGAGTTTTGCACCGAGTTTCTGTTCGCGGATTTCGGCAAGTTTTGCCTTCGAGATTTCGGTCGGGAATTCCTTGAGGCGGTCGCTCACAGTAAAGCGCTTCGGGAGTTTCTTGAGCAGGTCTACCACGCACATGCGTTCTTCGCGCACGCGGACCATCACGGCAATCATCGGGAGCAACGCATCACGGGTCGGCAGCGCCGGCAGCGTGCGTGTTCCGTCCTCGAATTTGCGGGTCAAGTTTGTCTGCAGCAAAAAGCCGCCATTGGCCTCGTAGCCTGCGACAGACACGGATGCGTCGGCATTGTCGACCAGGCTTTCCATGCCGGCGATTACATACGGGCTACCGATGCGCGTGCGGCAAATCTTCTCGAAGCTGCCGCATTTTTCGAGCGACGTATTGCAACTCACCGGAGTTGCAATGCGCTTGACGTGAAGCGCCTGGGCAGCGAGGATGCCCAGCACGTCGCCACGCAGCCACATGCCCACATCGTCTGCCAAAAGCGGGCGGTCGCTGTCGCCATCCGTGCTGAAAATCGCATCCACGAAATCCTTGTGCGCAAATTCGCGGGCAAGTTCCTCGTCTTCCTTGCGGATAGCCTCGGTATCCACCGGAATAAAAGTTTCACTGCGGGCAAAAGGCTTCACCGTAGCGCCCAGGCTTTCCAAGACCTTCACCACTATGTCGCGGCCCACGGCGGAATGCTGGTACACGCCAATGGTAAGGCCCTGCAAGGCTTTGGTACCGAAAAATTCCGGATAGCGCTTGCAGTAATTTTCTTCGGCTTCCATCTCGACTGCCGGGAGAGCGGGCGCATTTTTCAGCATGCCGTTCGCATCAAAAATATTTTCGTCAAAGTCCACCGCCTGCGAGACGATTCCCTGTTCATCCTTCTTGGAAATTTCGCCCTGCGGGTGGTTGAACTTGATGCCGTTGCGGTCGGCCGGAATGTGGCTGCCCGTCACCATGATGGTCGGGAGCGCCTTGTCGATGCCGTACAGCGCA
>Ga0247611_10005523_pt1 | contig 16669 bp, 15 predicted proteins | sample 177DNAGHGhighgp2_FD_192422 | JGI IMG/M metagenome (GOLD analysis project Ga0247611, IMG submission 192422) | Sheep rumen microbial communities from Palmerston North, Manawatu-Wanganui, New Zealand - 1770 DNA GHGhigh gp2 | ecosystem: Host-associated > Mammals > Digestive system > Stomach > Rumen... | reverse complement strand
TATACCATCTTTCCCGAGAGCTCTTGTTTATGGACTGGAACATGCCCTAAAACAGGGCGAATGCTCGGTACAATACGCGCTATGTAGCTTATAATGAGTCATATAATTAAAAATAACTAAGTATTGAATGATAAAAGGCCTTCAAAAATCCCATAATATGGGGATTTCACCGTTTTTGAAATCGCCGTTACTTTGTAGCAGATTTTTGTCATACATTTTTAGGATGAATTTTGAGTTAGTTTTATTATGCGGAATGGAGGAATTGTCCATTCCGCACATTTTTCTCTTTTCTATTTGATTTTGGGTAGAAATCATTCCAATAATTGAGTTTTTTCTCTATTTTTGCCCAAATTTACAAGCAAATGAGAAAACTCTTTTTTACCCTATTGGTAGCCTTTCTTGCCAACCAGGCCTTCGCCGACAGCATCCTTATCGAAAGCTTCGAATATGCCAACCACGACTTCGAAAAGCCCACTGGTTGGATTTGTGAAAACAACTCATGGCTATGTGGCTATCTGGAAAAAGACCACAACCGCATTCCGCATTCGGGCAACTGGTATGCATTTTCAAACGCAGACGAATCGTGGATGTATATGCCGCTCTACCTGATTACAAGCATGCATTACCGCTTCACCTGCTGGGCCATTTCGGATGGCGAGTTCCAACTCGAATTCTGGACAGGCAAAACACCTAATCCCAACAGCATGCACACGCAACTCCTCTCTGCGACCATCAATGGTGACACTTACGAAAAGGTATCATCATACATCAATTCCATCCCTGAGGACTGCGAATATGTCGGCATCCGCGCCATTGCAGCTCAAGGCGCTACCTACCTCACCATCGACGACATCCAAATCGACATGGTACTACAATACGACTTTGAGGCCGAACCCATCACCGGCGACACGGTCTTGTACCCCGGCTCGCAGGCCACCTTCCGATACCTCGTCCACAACACGGGCTACGACCCGCTTGACATCACCGCCCATCCTTCCAACGAGTATTTCACCAATTTCAGCACTTATGTCAACGGTGTCAGTGGCATGACCTTCCCCATCCAACCTGACGAAACTGTCGAAGTGACCACCTACGCCACCCTGCGCCCCGAAACCGAGCCCGGCACGGTGACATGGCTAGACATCATAATGACCATCCCCTGTGGATGCAACACGGCCATGGTCACCTTCTGGGTAACACCACTTGACCCAACCGCGCTATCTGAAAACAAAATGCCAACAATCAGCGTATTCCCCAATCCAGCCACCAATTTCGTAACCATTGAAGCAGAAGGCCTTCAACAAGTGACCCTGTATGACATGACTGGCAGAACACTCAATAGCATTTCTACCTACGGCAATAAACAACAACTCGATTTGAGAGGGCTTCAAGCTGGAACTTATGTCATTATACTTGCCACAGAAAGCGGTTCGAAAAAGCAAACTATCATCAAAAAGTAATCAACACAAATCGATTCAATATGCTTAAATTCAAAACATTATTTCTTTCTGCTCTTCTGCTCATCGGCCTAAACACGATGGCTCAAGACGAAAACGAACAACGCGTCGGTGCCAATTGCACCAGCATCATGGTGGGCAAGAAAGCCTCTACCGACGGCTCTGTCATCACCTCCCACACCTGCGATGGACGCTACCGCACCTGGATGCGCTGGGAAGCCGCCGCCGACCATGAGAAAGGCGAGATATACAAAGTCTACAAAGGCACCATGCACACCGAAGACCCCTTCGACAACCGCAACGTGGAATTGGCTGGAGAAATCCCACAGGTAGCACACACTTATGCCTACCTCAACACAGCCTATCCCTGCCTCAATGAGAAACAACTGGCCATCGGTGAAACCACCTTCTCGGGCCCCGACACTTTAGTGAACAACAAAGGCATGTTCATGATTGAAGAACTCGAGCGCGTGGCCTTGATGCGTTGCGACAACGCCCGCGATGCTATCCAACTCATCGGCAAACTGGTGAAAGAATACGGCTACGGCGATGGCGGCGAGTGCATCACCATTGCCGACAAGAACGAAGTCTGGCAGATGGAAATCCTCGGCGAAGGTCCCGACAAAATCGGCGGTGTTTGGGCAGCCAAGCGCATTCCCGACGACGAAGTAGGTGTCAGCGCCAATATCGCACGTATCGGTAAACTCGAGCGCAAGAGCAAGGACTTTTATTGCTCCGACAATTGCGAAGCCGTAGCAAAGAAATATGGCCTTTGGGACGGCCAAGGCGACTTCATCTTCTGGAAAGCCTTCCGCGCTTCCTACGGCGGCGGCAAGAACTACAGCGACCGCGAGTTCTTTATCCTCAGCCAACTGGCTCCTTCTTTGAACCTCAACCGCGACATGCCTGAACTGCCCTTCTCGGTGAAACCCGATGAGAACGTCGACGTCCGTAAGGTGATGGAACTCTTCCGTAGCACCTACGAAGGTACCGATATGGATATGACACGCAACGTGAAAATGGTGAGCAAGAAACGCACAGATGACGGTGTAGTCAACGACACCATTATCAGCCCTATAGCCAATCCTTGGGTGAGTGGCACAATGATGAACACCATTAATTATCTGGCACCTGGCACCATCAACTTCCAACGCACCGTGGCCGTGGCATGGAGCAGCTACCATCATATCATCCAATGCCGCAGCTGGATGCCCGACGAAATCGGTGCTATTTGCTGGATGGCCTGCGACAACCCTGGCCAAAGCCCGCGCATACCGATTTTCTCCGGCTCCACTACCCTGCCTGAAGGCTTCGACAAATGCGGTCAACTGCGTTACCGCGACGAAGCCTGGATTTGGCACTATCGTAAAGCCAACAAACTGGCTACCGTACAATGGGGTCGCACCAAGCAAACCTTACTTGGCACGGCCAACCGTTTCGAACAAAAAGCTTTCGACGAAATCCCCGCCATCGAAGACAGAGCCCAAGCCTTGATTGCCGACGGCAAGAAGAAAGAAGCCACCGAACTCCTCAACCAATACACCACCGACTTTGCTGCCTCAACGAGACAAGCTTGGAAGGAAATGGAAAACAAGTTCTGGTATTGGTTCGGTACGGGATTCTAGACTTCTTTCATATATACCTATCCATGAAAAAAGGGAGCTTATTACTCCCTTTTTTCATGGATGTTGATTCACCATTATCATTACCTGGTCTCCAGTCGATCCACCCAACTTTATTCTACCCATTCGCGGTCGAACCCCTTCCATCGCATCAACTGTGATAGTGAATTCTCCATTGCTGAAGCCACTATTGGGCGTACAATGTATCCAGTTTTCAGTGGTATTAACCGACCATGACTGGTTTGCCGTAACTTGGATGACATACTCACCACCTTCGGGACGTGCCTCAATTTCCGTGAGACTTGCCTCAAGGATGCTGTACCAACCCTCTTGTACTATTATCATAGTGGCCAGAATCTGCCCATTGTGCTTGGCATTCACATAGCCAATCCTTTCCTCCGAATTCTCATTGAAGTCAACAACGATATCGAACGAGGCATCACCTTGTCCCGTAGTAGTATTTAAAAGATTAATCCACTCACTCGCCTGAAGTTGCCAAGTTGTGTTTGAAGTCAACTCCAAGTGGTGTATACCACCCGAATATGAAACGTACAACGTGTCGGGTTCGAAACCAACGAAAAGAGGTGTGTCGCCTGCCGCCTGATTGACCATTACTTCCTGGACCAAATCTCCCGATTTAACAATAACGTATGCCATTCTGGGTTCCAATAATGTATTAGGGTTAACCACTATCGTGATAGTGGCATTTCCTGTTCCCGTCATAGGCGTAACGGTAAGCCAGTCATTACTTGCATCAATCGTCCAGACATCATCACATCCGATGGTCATGGACTGTTCGCCGCCTTCATTTCCAAACTGGAATGAAAGAGGAGAAACCTCCAAAAAATGCGGGTCGGGCAAGGCTTCCTGACTGATGCTTAAGATAGCTGTCATGTTACCACCCGAAGTGAAAACGACCGTAGTCTGGCGCTGGACATAATCAGGGTTCTCTCCTAAAGTCACACTGACTTCACCATTGCCTTGTCCTTCTGTTTTGCTCAGCGTAACCCAATCTACATCTACTGTAGCCGACCACGAATCTTCGGTAAAAACGAAGACTGACTTGGTCTCTCCTGCACTGACAAATTCAAGGTTTTTAGGCCTGACGTCAATGCTTAAAATCGGATCGACAGTCTGAATAACATGGACTTTATCGCCATAACTGCTGTTTCCGAAAAACACGTCAGCTTCTCGTGAATCGGCCATCTCACCGTCAATAGGCATGACTGTCAACGTAACTGTCGCATTATCGGAACCTTGAGTCACCGTACTTGAAATCCACTGAGGTAGGCCGACTTCCCAATCGACATTGGACGACACCGAGACAGTAAACTCACCGCCATTGCTGCCACATTGTATTACTTTGGGCGACACAGTTAAATAGTATTCCAACGCATTTTGGGTCAAGTTCATAGTCGCCGCATTATCTTTGGTAATGGCTTTAATCTGTGCCGAACGGCTATCCTCCGTCGCATTGGCTTGGGCAGTAAGCGTCAACGTGGCATTGCCACTGCCCGACATGGGCGAAACGGTAAGCCACTCTGCAGTGGACTCGATAGTCCATTCGCCATTCGAGTTCAGCGCGACTTCAACTGAACCGCCCGCGGCTTCCATCTCTTGCGTGGCTACAGCAAAAGAAACATCAACGGGCTTACGGCAACCTACAATGGCAAATGCCACGGCTGCGACAAATAATAAGTACTTCAGATTTTTCATTGAAACTAATTATTATGATAAGAAAAAAGTAACTCTTTGTATTTGGTAACGCAAAAACAGATGGGTTAGTATGCCTAAGGCAAAAAAAGTGCGCCTGCACAAAGCAGACGCACCAAACTAACATGAAAAACTTATCTGGTATATTACTATAATCAGAAGATATCGGTTCTGTTGTCCTTAATCTTAGCCTGATTTCTCAATGCGTTGTAGACAGCACCACCGCCAACCTTGTTAGTGAATTGGCTGGTCTTCTCTCTGACAATATCCGAATAATTGGTAGTCTCAGCAGGCGCCGAGAATTTCACATTTTTGATAATGAAAGCACTGCTGTTTCCTGCAATGGGACCTGTCTCCTGACCTTCTTTCATGCCAAGGAGGGTACCAACAATGTCAGCTTCAACGCCAAAGTTGCCTAACACACGCGAGTCGATGGAGATATCAGAAACTGTAGTGGACTCGGCACCCAATTCTTTAATCATTCTGTCGACATCATTACCACAAGCTTTCATCTTCTCAACAGCAATCTCACCTTTCTTCTTATTGAGGATCTGGTATTTGGCCTGGTCGATGATAGCCTCCAAAGGAGCATAGCCTTCATGGACGACACCCGTCAAAGCAGCCACAACCAACATATTGTCGAGTTCGAAAATTTTCTCGGAAACATCGCCCTTCTTGGTCTTTTCATCGAAAGCCCAACGCACAATTTCACGCGGATTGTCAATACCAGCAATCTGATAGGTCGACTTGTTCATTCTCGGCATGGTACGTTTGGTAAGACCTTGCTCCTCGATAGCTTTATTGAATTGGTCGTAGGTTCTGTTCTCGGTGACGAACTTGTTGGCTTGGGCATAGATGTTTTGGTAGGTCTTCGTGCTCGAGGTGATTTCATGGGTCAGATAAGCAAGACGAGCCTTGGGTTGAGGTTCGGTCTTACCCGTAACCTTCACAACATGGTAACCAAAAGGCGTCTCCACAACACCCAGTGTACCCACAGGGTTATTCAAAACATAAGAATTGAATTCAGGAACCATCTGTCCATCGAGGAACCAGTCGAGGTCGCCACCTTTTTCCTTGGTGGCATCGGTGTTGAACTCGGCAGCCAACTCGGCAAACAGTTCATCGTTGTTCTTGGCAGCTTTCAGCTGAGCCAGCAACTCATTGGCTTTGGCTTCGGCTTGCTCTTTAGTAGTGATGGTATCTTGACTACCATAAGCACCTTTGTAGCCAATCAAGATGTGGCTGGCCTTAAGTGAGTCAGGGCGGTTCTGCATATCAACAATACGGACGAGATTGAAAGCGTCTCCGTCTTCGTAAGGTCCATAAACGTAACCCACACCATTGCCACTGTCGAAGACAGCCTTTTCGACTTGTTCAGGAACGTCTTTACGACCCACCCAAGTGCTGTCGTAACGCTTGTCGGAATTGGCATTCACGAAGCTGACCACATTTTCAATAGCGGTAAATTCGGGCTTCATGTCTTGCACAAACTTCAGGGCTTCCTGACGGTCTTCCAATGACGGTTTAATCTCGAAAACGACGTATTCAATGTCGCGTCTTTCATCTGTCTCATAACGGTACTTATTCTCCTCATAGAAAGCTCTGTTGTCGGCATCAGTAACGGTCACCGTTGAATCCGGGATAGTTGTATAACGCAAAGCGACGACATCGGCAGAAGCCTTCATGTTTTTGTTCTCATAATACTTCTTGGCCAGAGCTGTGGGAAGGAAGTAGGAAGCCTTCACCAAGTTGTCGAACTTCGTCTCCAGACGATTCTGCTTCAAAGCCTTCTCGAAATCAATCCAGCGGTTGTAATACTCGGCCGGAAGGTCGCTCAAGTTTTGGAGATATTGGACCACGCGCTGCTGGTCAAAACCATTAGCATCGCTGAAGCTCTGCTTAATCCATTCATGCGGGTTTTCGCCCGTCATTTGATCCATAAGTTCCTCACTGGTGATGCCGATACCTGCCGCATCGTACTCTTTGGTCATGAGGTTTTCCTTGATCATCTCTTCTAACGTGTTATTATAAACACTATAGGTCTCTGCTGAAGAGAGATTGTTGTTGTTTGTTGAAGACTTTCTGTTTTCAAGATTCTTCTCCTTGAGCTGTTCATAGTCCCTGATGGAAATCTTTTCGCCATCAACGACCGCCACCGACGGGCCAGTGTTTCTTCCCTGACTCTGGAAAAGGTCTTGTAAGACAAACGCTAACAATGCGATACCGATGATTGCAATCAACAATCCTGAGCGTCTTCTGATTTTTTCAATTGCTGCCATAATTCTATTTTTCTATTACTATTAAACTTCAATTTTGAGCGTGCAAATTTAGTAAAGATTTCAACTCGCAGGGACAAATGTTTGATTTTTATTTTTCAAACACCTTATTTTCGGCGTATTCGTTCTATAAAATATTAAAAATCAATTATTTATTTTGAATTTGTAATTCCACTTCATCCAATTTCATGTGGGATGCCTTAAGGATTTTTATCTTATAATTGCCGATTTCGAGCACCTCACCCTGCTCGGGAATGCTCTCACAATAATGCAAAATCATGCCTGCCAAGGTCTCATAATCGTCTGAAACGGGAAGGTCAAGTTTGTAAATGTCGTTGAGATAGTCGATTTCAAGGCGTGCCGAAAAGACAAAAGTGTTGTCGTCAACCACTTTCTCAACCTCTTCCTCCACATCGTATTCGTCGTCAATCTCGCCGAAAATCTCCTCCACCACATCCTCCATGGTGACAATCCCAGCGGTACCGCCAAACTCATCCACGACTGCCGCAATGCCTTGACGTTTTTGGATGAAATGTTTCAGCAAACGGTCGGCCGTATAGGTCTCAGGGAAGAAATCGATGCGACGCACCAAATCCGACAAGGCCACTTCCTTGTGACCAGCTATGGCGCGTACCACATCGTTGAGGTGCACATAACCCACGATGTCGTCGATGCTCTCGCCAACCACGATAAGTTTGGAATGCTTGGTTTCCTCGAATCGTGCTTTCACAGCCTCGATGCTGTCGGTCAGCTTCACGGACTCGATTTCGTTGCGGGGTCCCATACACTCGCGCAGCTTCACTGAGCGGAATTCCATCACGTTTTGGAACAACTGTATTTCCTGCTGCATGTCCTCGTCGGCTTCCGTCGGGTCGGCATATTCCGCAATGAAATCATTCAAGTCAACCGTGCTAAACTTGTATTCCTCGCTATCCACGTTCTGCCGTAGCACACGGCGAATGATGAACTCAGAAATGAAGGTGTAAAACAGGGTCAGAGGATAAAACAGGCAATAGCATACAAACGTCGGTAAAGCAAAAAACGAAAGGATACCATTGGGGTTGAGACGAAACAGCATCTTGGGCAAAAACTCGCCAACCAACAGCACAAGCAAGGTCGTTAGAATGGTCTTCACCAGCAACACCATGAAATCGTTATCCAACGAAATGGCTTGCAGCCAATGATTCACGGGATCGTCAAGCAGTTGGGCCATGCTCATGCCATAAATGATAAGCGCAATATTATTGCCCAAAAGCAACGACGTGATAAACCTCGACTGGTCTTTGAAAAAAAGGCTGATAATCTTGGCAGAGAATGTCTTTTTTGTCAACTCCACCTCAAGTTGAAGCCGATTAATACTATTAAAGGCAATCTCCAAACCTGAGCAGAGGGCGGAGAAAAACAAGGTGACGGCAACAATAATCCAACTGTTCATGGCTCAATCCTCCTCATCGATGTCAAGCTCGGCACTGCCATAATACATGGTGTATTCCGAAAAATCCTCACGCGCCACCAAGCTGTCAGCTTCAATCTGTTTGTCGGGGGTAACGATTTTCACATGCGAACGGGTATAAATCATTTTTGAGTCACGGTACCAGAAAAGCTGGTCGGAATACATGGTCTCGCTGCTGCCATAGTTTTGCACGATTACATTCCCTCGTGCCTCAATCAAACCTGTTTTTCCATAGCTCTTACCATAGTCGGCGTGGAGTTCCGTTGACTTCTCCCGATTGTTGTACATATACACATCAAAGCCCAAGGGGAATTCCATAATGTCTTCTTTGCTTTCCATGCGCACCATACGCGGCGTGCGGAGTTCAAGGTTAACCACGCCCGAGTCGCTGCGATAGAAAACCACGCTATCAGCTATGATGCCCGACAACGTGTCGTCAGATCCCATTGCCTGCACAATGGCATCGGGGTTTGAACACGAAAACAACATCACAGCCACAAAGGCTGTGATGTTGAATATGATTCCTATTTTCAGGATGCGTTCCAATTATTTCTTGGCTCTGATGGTGGTCGATTCACCAATCCAACCACCCACCTGGAAGCTCTGTCCCTCGCTGTAGTCGTTGAAGAAGATGGTCTCCATCGACGGGAAGGCAGCCGAGTAGGAGCGTATTAAGCTATTGGCCCTGTCGTTAATGGAAGGATCAATGGACTTGGCCTTGATGCACTTGTCGACAGCAGCCCAGAACACGGCCTTGCTTTCGATTTCACCGCTGAACTGCTTGGAGCTTTCAGCATAAAGCATGGCGATGAGGAGGTAAGGCTCGCCGTTGGTCGGGTCAACCTGAGCGGCTCTTCTGAAGATATCGCGAGCGCGGGAGAGGCTACCCATGTTCTGGTAACACATGCCCAAGTTACGGTAGGCACGATACTTACGGTCGTTGTTCTCAGTCTTTGTGGCTTGCTCAAAGAAAGTGGCAGCATCACTGTACTTCTTGTCCTTGAAGAACTTGACACCTAAGCTGTAGGATGCCTCGGGGCTGGGTTCCAGTTCGTTGAGTTTGACAGCAGCATCCAAGAAGAGTTTCGAGTCGGTGCAGTCCTTCTTATCGAGGATGGTAGTGATGCGCTTGAGCAGCGTCACGTCGTCGGGCGTCTCAGCCATCTTGGCGCTGAACACCTTGATCAGGTCTTCGCAGGAGGCGAAGGGCTGGAACAGGTTGTCGAGGTTGTTCTTCACACCTTTGTTGATGTTGATGTTCTTCTCATTCTTCTCCAACTGCTTATCGAAGCCGGCAACAGCATCAGCATCGCCAGCCGCCTCAGCCTCTTCTTTGGCAGTCTGCAGTTCCGTTTCGGTCTCAGCCAAGGCACCGATGTTGTTGTCAAGCACCTCGGAAAGTTCCTGATAGACATTGATGATGGTCATCTTTTCGGCCTTGTTGTTGTTCACCATGTCGATGGTGGCCTTGAAGTAGGCGTCGATGTAGGCACCTTGCAGCTGTGAGGGGTCGAGGGCGACGGCGTCTTTCAACACATTGTAGGCCTCTTCGTAACGATTTTTATTATACGTGTAGATGAGGAGACCCTTACGGCCCATAATGTTGGCCACCTGCGAGGCACCCGTCTTCGGATCAACCGGGAAATACTGGGCTCTTGTGTCCATCAACAGGCAGAGCGTGTCGATGTAAGCGTCTTTGTCCTTCGGGTTAGTACGGATGAAGTATTCCATAATCTTCTCACCGTTCGTGTAGACAAACTGACTTGCACGCGGGCACTTGAGGAACACTTCTCTCCATGCATTGACCATCTCCATGCTGATGGATTCGGGCGCATACTTGGCCGCTTCCCATTGCTTGAAGTACTCGCGGTACATTGAGAGGTTGGTCACGCAGGCCACGCTGTCTTCACCGTGACCATACTTAGAATCCTGAGCCGAAACGCTCATTGCCATTCCAATCATGACGGCAATCATCAAAAATCTTTTCATTTTCATTTTGTCTTATTTTTATTGTTTGACTTGTTTGTCGCTTACTCAAATATCATTCCAAAAACTCCGGACAGAAAGCGCTTAATTGTATTTGCGTTTCATGAACCAGCGCTCGAACACCGAAACACCCACACTCAGTTTGGCATATTGCTCTTGTATCAGCCCACCTTCATGGGTGCCATATTGCCCCACCTCCAAGGCCATGTTGACCTTTGAAAAGGTTCTAGGCAAAGGTAGCGACATTCCTACTGTCACCCCTACCTTATTAATATTATGGCTCACGCCGTCGTTACCCTCAAGGTTGATGAATCCATGCTCGTAGAAACCGCCCAAACGGTAGGTGACGCGCGAGAAATAGCCCGAAATGGTGGTATGCTTCGGCGTGAATTCAGCACCAGCCGAGACCGACCAAGCATCCTGCAGCACATCGTTGGCACCTTCGCGGGCAAACTTCGACCATTGCATCCAGTTGAAATCAGCACCTAGAGCCCAGTTTTCACCATTCTGCAATGCCACACCAAAGCCTATGCCTTGAGGCATGGTAATCTTAGTCGAGCCAGAAGAACTATAGACGGTATCAATGATGTATTCCACTTCGGTATCCATATCCTCCTCAAAGGAACGGATGAATAGGGTTTGCTCGCCTTTCAGCTTTATTTTCTGGGTGTAGGTGAGACCCAAACTCAAGCATAAATCCTTGGACAAATTGGTGTTGAAAAGCATGCCGTAGTCGAACATGAAAGAGCGAACCATCACATCGAGGCTGCGCCTTGAGCCAATATAATATATAGAGTCAGGGAAATACAGGGAGGTTTCGGTCTTGGTGTTGCCAAACACATAATAGGCGTTGGCTCCCAAAGCAAAATGTTTGCCAATCTTGAAGGCATTGCCCAAGAAAGCTTGATTGAGACCGCCCTTGCCCTTGAAGCGGGTGACCGTGGAACCAACTTCAGGATCCACTTTGCTGACCAGCATGGTATAGCCCGAAGTGCTGTAGGGCTGCACACCCAAGGCCATCTTCCACCAAGATGTCAGGCCAAAGGCCATTGACACATAGTCGAAAGAAGCGTTGTTGGATTTCTCGGAAAGACTTGAGGTACTGAAGGTAGCTGTCTTGAAATAGAACCCGGCATCAAAGAGGAAAGCCAAGGAATCAATTTTGGCATACGCGGCAGGGTTCTCTCCATTAATCATGCCTCCACCAAACATGGCATTGGCCACGCCACCCATACCCTTCAACCTGACGTTCATCGACTTGTCTCTCACCTGCCCTACACCAAACAAGGAATAAGGCGAATCGACGTCGGCCTGGGCGAAGGCATTAATGCCGAAAAACACCGTCAAGCTAACGAGCATTATGTATTTCATTAATGAAGTTCTCATATATAATGTCAGTGTTTAGAGCGTGCAAATATCCGATTTTTTAACTCGAAGCGCAAGTTTTTATTGTGATAATTATCATCGTCATCTATTATCTATCTGAATTTCAATCAGAAACATTTTTAAAAATAAAAAAAACTCATTTTTTGAAGATTTTTTCTTGCCAATAAGGAAATTTGTTGTAATTTTGCAGCCACAAAACGGAGGTACCGTAGCTCAGTTGGTAGAGCAGAGGACTGAAAATCCTCGTGTCACTGGTTCGATTCCCGTCGGTACCACGAAATCGTAGAGACGCATGGTCATGCGTCTCTTTTTTTATTTGGCTTTGCGTCCCCATTATTGTTCATTGTGATTGCCTTTTGTTTCGTTTTGAGTGACGCAAAAACTCACGCCTCCGTAACAGAGAAGGCACAAAAAAAGCACCCCCGATGGGAGGTGCTTTTTGCATTTTCATGAATGTGCTGATTATCTCACACCTTCGATAGCGGTGGTATAGTTCCAGCACTTGATGATACCAGGTTCAATGGAATACTCACGATTTTCATTAACCCATCTTTCAATGTGCAAAGGTGCAACACCGTTAGCGAATTCGACATCAACGGTAAAGCCTTTGCTCAGAGCGAGAGGACGGAGCATGAAGTTGAACTCGGTCTTGTTAGGCGTGGTAGCCAGAATAACACCAGTAGGATTGCCATCCTCATCCAAGATGTTGCAGTTCATCGTAATGCTCTTGCCACCATCATTGTTGGGAAGCCAACCAAGGGTTTGGATGATGTAGCTTTCATAATCAGCAGCAAAGGCAGCATCATCACCGTCAACATACTCTTGCCACACTTGCTGGAGCATGAGGGTGTCAACTTCGTGCAGCTTCACGGAAGCGGTGCCCCACAGGTTGAAGACATTGTCGGTAATGGTCACGCTAGCAACTTCAGCCACAGTGTTTCTCTTGGCTTTCAGCGTAATCTGAGCGATACCGAACATGTGTCTCAGTTGTGAATGTTCGTGAATGTCATCGGTGTTGATGGCCATAGGCATCTGAGAGGCATCCACTTGGCTGATTTCGTGGTTTTCAGTCCAGTAAGCCTCGAAGTGTTGGGTCGGGGCCACGTCGAAGGTCTGACGGTTGTTATTGGCAAGTTCTTCCAAATTGCAGCTCGACATTGTGGTGGGATAGAAATAGAAGTAGCCATAGGTCTTCTTGTTACCCACATCATTACCAGTGAAAGTGGCGCTGTGAGATTCACCAGTCACGTTGTGGAAAATCTGCATTGTGGACTCGTCAAATTGATCTGAGAGGTTGTAAACGCAAATCTCGTCGTTTTGGTTCCAAGTGAACTCCCAGTCTTCGTTAAGGTAAGCTCTTTCACCATCAAGGTTAACGACCTTCATCTGAGGGATGGTAACATTGACCGAAGAGGTGTTTTCCTTTTTCTTACAAGCTGTGAAAACGAGCAAGCCTGCCATGCAAGCCAAACCCAAAATTCTTACTACTTTTTTCATTTTTTTCCTTTTTAGTAATTAATTAATTAGTTGTAACTTTTAGGAATGGCTGAAATTACTTGTTCCAGGAACCACCCCAACCAGGATTCTGACCGCTAAGTTCACCAGTGCTTGAGTTGGTGAGAACAGTGGCGTTCACGTTCATTTCGATCACTTCGGCTTCAGGAGCCATGTAAACATTCATTTTTTTCATTTTTTAATTAGATTTTAGTGAAACATTTGTTATTTAGATGAATTATCTTGTATAGTCGTTGTTTTTTATCCGAATTCACGCTGCAAAAATAGCACTTATTTTTCAAATACAAGAAAAAAATCACTTTTTTTTGTATATTTTTTTTCTGTTTCCCGAAATATCGTGGTTTATTTTGATAAAGCCCTGTCTCAGAGAAGTCTGCATTTCCGAGAAAGCCACGCTGGGGAACACTTTGTACATCCTAAAGAAATCTCTAAGAATGCAGACAAGGGCATGGGCCTTGCGGAGCAAATAACTTTTAGGTCTTTTCAATTTGAACGTTTCATCGCGCCCGAAATTGCCTTCTTTCATGATATATTCATAGACGAGGCGTGGTGTGCGACGCATTTTTGGGTTATGGAAAGGCATCTCTGACGCAGGAAGGCCAAGATATTGCACCAAGAGGCAGCCGAAAGCCTGCCAAGGCTTCATCAAATGCATAGCTTCAAGGTCTTCCTTGAGTTTGTTTTCATTAATTTGAGCGTGGTAGGTGTGAAGCACCATGGCCATGTCACACAACTGACGCCAGCCCACACCAGAGGTCAGGAAATGTTGCCAAGCATGATAGAAAGTGAAAAACACCATGAAGTCTATTGAGGGGACGCGAAGACGGGCGCCCTCCAGCTCCACGTCTTGGGCATTGGTCACCAATCCCAAACGTTCGATTTCCATATAGGTGGCGCTATCCTTGGCTTCAAGGACCTCTGCGCTGACGCGATGTATCTCAATGGAATAATCGCCGAATTCGATGTTGAAATGCCGGCCCGAGTCGAGTATGACGCCCCAATTGTAGGAACCTGGCATGGCACGCAACACGGCGCAAGCCTCATGAAACTTTTCCAAGCCGACAAACAAGTCGATGTCGCCGAACTGTCTGAGGGAAGGGTTGGGATAAAGGACAGACAAGCTGAAACCCTTGAGCAGCACAGGTTCGATGTCATGCTCACGCAGCATTTCCACGGCCTTGAGCATGGTCTGCTTCAGTTTCATCTGGAAGAAGAGGTTGGTGCGCATCTGGGTTTTCATGCGAGCCAGCATCTCGGAGCCAGGTTGACGGCCATCGTTCATCTTGGAGGCGACATCGCACAGCAAAGTGACTGTGGCATGATGCTCGGCGAGCTGCATGACACTCGGCCAATCTATTGCACCTTCATAAGCCACAGGGCGATCCCAAATGGCTGCCTGCAGCAGTGCAAAATATTGAACTTCTGTGTTCGTCATCCGTTTTGCCTCCACCTAATTAATTAATATCCTTATTAATTAATCCACAATGACTTCAGCCTTCCTCCACGACTTGAGCAAGGCGGCAATATCCTTTTTGGCCGTTTCGGGCGAAACGTTCCAGTTATCGATTAATATATCGACCAGCGTTTGTTCATCAAAGTCGCGGTCTTCCACTTCCTCCCAAAGGAAAGCTGCGGTGGCATTCATCGAAATCATACGGGTCGCATCAGCCACATCAAGGCCTTCGGCAACCAGGATGTATTCTTGTCCTAAGGGACGCAGGGTATAACCTTTCTTTGTTTTCATCTCATTTTGTTTTTTAATTATTTGACAAATAACTTATTCCATTTTTTATATACTTTCAGCAAGTATTTCCTCACCGGAAGTAGTCTGTACCAAAGGCGGCCATTACCAGGCTTGTGACGGTGTCCCGAAGGCGTGATGATTTCGTCCACAATGCCCAACACCTCTGAAACATCGCCTCGTTCGGTGCCTTGCAGGTTGCCGTCACCCATCAAGGTGACCTTATTCCCATTAATGGCGATAACCCTATGCACGATAGGCCTGCCTTTAAAAACAGCCAAAACAATATGGCCCACTTTCAACCCCTCCACCTTACGCAGCTTGACGCTATCCACTCCTCCACGAATAAAAGGCAACATGCTAATACCCTTCACTCTCTTCAGGATGACCACTTTGCCTTCTTCCAGCAGTTGGGGAATCTGAGACAAATTCGAATCATCATAAGAGACGGTTCTCTCCATTACTTCGAAACCGTTTGGTAACACAAGAATGCGGCCTCGGCATTCGGCAGGCAATCAAGCAGATAGCATGGAACGGTACTCACCACCATAGCGTTGGTGATATGCAGTCCTTCAGCCATTTCCTTGATGAAACGATAGCCAGAGAAAGAGACGTACACCGAGGCATAGGATTCGGGCATGGACTGACGGTGAATTTTGTTCACCTTAGCCTGCTGTAGCGAGACGATGGCACCAACCGGAACATTGAGGTTACGGTAACACGGCGTCTTGCCGCTCCAAGGAGATCCATACACGCGAACTACTCCATCATCACCAACACGAAGCACGGGGTTGTCGTCGTTCAACAATTCACAACCTTCTATATTATTAATCCACAACTGGCTGTGGGTACTCTTCCCTGTGCCGCTTTTTCCCAAGAAAAGATAGCCTTTCCCGTCCTTCACAGTCACTGAGGCATGCATGAGGAGGGTGTTCTTGCGGGCGGTGGCAAAGGCAAACATCAGCATCATCACCGTATTGAGGGAGAACCATACACTCCCCAACATGCGGAATCTGGCGTTCTTGAAAGATTTATCCGTAAGCAAATAAGCCCTAACTGGTGCGTTCATGGTGGGTGCCATTGCCATCAGCCATTCATCCTTATACTCATACAACTCAATCCGCGCCATGTCAGAGCCAGCACAACTGACGGTGACCCGCTTTTTCTCAGTAATGTCGGGCATGGCTTCGATTAATTCTGCAGTAAAAATACAGTCGGAAACCCCTTCTACTTCAAAGGGCTTGTATGATCCCATACTATTCCAGGCCACCTCATTATCAGGCATCACCACGGCAAACCTATGGCCTGCTACCTCATATTCTTTTCTCATCGGACAAATTTTTTGCAAAAATAGGCTTTTTTTTCTAATCCGTCATTTAAATAGTGAAAAAAGACAGGGCAAACGCATCAAATTTGTAATAGTTGCATCAAATAGCCCCAATCCCATGCGGCCTTGAGGCGTTTGTTTACGAGGCTGAGCTTGGATTTGTCCTTTTTGAGGACGTTCAGGGCGAACTTCC
>Ga0247611_10005522_pt1 | contig 16670 bp, 9 predicted proteins | sample 177DNAGHGhighgp2_FD_192422 | JGI IMG/M metagenome (GOLD analysis project Ga0247611, IMG submission 192422) | Sheep rumen microbial communities from Palmerston North, Manawatu-Wanganui, New Zealand - 1770 DNA GHGhigh gp2 | ecosystem: Host-associated > Mammals > Digestive system > Stomach > Rumen ... | reverse complement strand
TGTTTCATGGCTTCGACTTTATCGAGGCCGTTTTCATCCGGATCCTTGATGGTCTTGAAAGGAGTACGGCTGGTTCCCAAAATGGTTCCGCCCTTGGTTAAAATACCGGAGAAATCTTTGCCGGAAAGCATTCTGTAATCTCCGTATATAAGTCCCTTGTATCCGTCCAGAAATCCGTAGATTTCCACTTCTTCTTCTGCGTGTACCAGGGTTTTTACCACACCGCGCATGGCAGCATTTAAAGCCTGACAGTCCCCTCCGCTGGTTAACATACCGATTCGTTTCATCCCGTAACCCTCCTTGTATTTTGATCACCCAAAACCGAGTGTAATTCCCCCATAATCATACTTATTTAGCATTCGGAATCCGCTTTTTACTACGTAAAAGCTACTTCCTCATGCTTAGCGGGTCCCAAGGCAAAATCCGTACTCGTGCAAGCACGAACGGATTTTATCTTTTGCCCCTTGTATCATAATACAAAAACGCATTTTCTTCAAGGTTTCCGTGTCGGAAAAACAAGTCACGAAACGCGTTTCTCTATTGTGAAACAAGGCCTTTTTTGATATAGTTAACTATGTATGGGTTCATTTTAACGCAGAATGTTTCATTCACATTCCCGTAACGGAGGGTTCAGTCTTGAAAAACGAGAAATCCAAACCATTTCGGTTAAAAGACCTGCTGAATTATGACAATATCATCATTCAGTGTCACGATAATCCCGATGCCGATGCACTTGCAAGCGGCTATGCGCTTTTGTGGTATCTCGAAAAAAAGAAAAAACAGGCACAATTTATCTACAGCGGACCGAATAAAGTCAGCAAAAGCAATCTTGTTCTGATGATTGATCGTCTCGGCATTCCCGTAATGCACTGTCCCGATCCCGATGCAGTTTCCAGGCCGGAACTGCTTGTGACGGTCGACTGCCAGTACGGAGAAAGCAATGTTACCCGAATCGAAGCGGATCATGTCGCGGTCATCGATCATCACCGCGTATTCGGCGAGCCGCCCGAAATGAGCGACATCCGAAGCAATTTCGGTTCCTGCTCCACGGTATTTTACGAGCTTTTCAAGGCCGAAAAAATTGACATCAACAAGGACCGTAAACTCGCGACCGCCCTTTATTACGGGCTTTATACCGATACGGGATTTTTTGCGGAAATTTCCCATCCCTCCGATAAGGATTTACGAGACTTTGCCGAGGGCGATCTTTCCCTGATTACCCTCTTTCGAAATTCCAATCTTTCCAAGGAAGAATTAAAAATCGCCGGCGACGCCTTAAAAAAAGCCGTCTACGATAACAAATACCGTTACGGCTTAATCGGCGCAAAACCCTGCGACCCCAATATTCTCGGTATGATCGGGGACATGTTCCTCGAAGTTGATATTTTAAAATGCTGTCTGGTATACAGCATTCTTCCCTATGGAGTTAAAATTTCCGTCCGCAGCTGCGTCAGGGAAATCAAAGCAAACGAGCTTGCATTTTATCTTGCGGACGGCCTCGGCGGAGGCGGTGGCCATCTGGTAAAAGCCGGCGGACTGTTAAACCGTGACCGGATTGAAGCGGCCGGATACCAGTATACCGAACCCGAAATCCGAAAACTGATCCGGAAACGGCTGAAAAACTATTTTGACGAAAGCGAAATCATTTACTACCAGAAATTCGAGGCTGACCTTTCGGAGTACCGTCAGTATCGGAAAATGGACGTGTCCGTCGGCTATGTCAAAGCCCGTGATATCAAACCCGCCGGAAGCAAAATCACCATCCGTACCCTGGAGGGCGACGTGGACGTGACGGTTACCGATGATTTGTATATCGCCATCGGAATCGACGGAGAGGTTTATCCCTGCGGCGAAGAAAAATTCTTAAAGAGGTACCGCTTAAGCAAAGACGCTTACCGGTACCCGGGAGAGTATCCTCCTTCGGTCATCGATCAGGAAACTGGCGAACGCATGGAAATTCTCCGCTACGCCAAAAGCTGTGTGGCACTCGGAACCGGCAGCATCTATGCAAAGGAACTCGGCCACCGTGTCAAGGTGTTCACTGCCTGGGATTCGGACAAATACTATCTCGGTCTTCCCGGGGATTACCTGGCTGTTACCGAAAACGACCTTCACGATGTTTACGTGATTGCAAAGAACATTTTCGTAAGAACCTATAAACTCATAGAGGAGAACTAGTATGAAATACGATGCTTTTATCAGCTACCGTCATGCTCCGCTGGATATGGAAATTGCCAAAAAACTTCATAAGACACTGGAAACTTTCCACATCCCCGCATCGGTCCGCAAAAAAACGGGGAAGAAAAAAATCAACCGTGTTTTCCGTGACCAGGAAGAGTTGCCCATCGGAAGCGATTTAAATGACAATATTTCCGCAGCATTGAAAGAGTCCGGATATCTGATTGTCATCTGTTCTCCCGAAACGCCCGGATCCTACTGGGTGTTAAAGGAAATCGAATCCTTTATCGAGCTGCATGACAGAGAACATGTTCTTGCGATTTTAATCGACGGCGAGCCCGGTGAATCCTTCCCCGCTCCCCTTCTGACCGATGAAAACGGAAATCCCGTGGAACCTCTTGCGGCCGATATCCGAGGAAAAACCGCAAAGGAACGTGACAAAAAATTCAAAACCGAATTTCTCCGCCTTGCCGCTCCCTTAATCGGCTGTACTTATGACGATTTAAAGCAGCGTCACAAAGAGCGTATTATCAAAAGAAATATTGCCATCGGTGCATCCGTCCTCGGAGCCGTAGCCGCATTCGGAATCTTCTTCGGAACCTACAATGCCTTTACTGCCGCAAAAATGAAACGTCTGGCAGAAGAAAAAGCTGCTCTTGCGGAAGAAAAGACACAGCTTGCAGGCGAAATATACATGGAACTGAAGGCCAAGCAGATTAACCAGTCTAAATTTTATTCTGAAAAATCTTTGGCTCTCCTCGAAGAAGGAAAGCGTGAGGATGCCGTTTTAGTAGCTTTGGAAGGTCTTCCCGGCGAAGAAAACGACAGACCTCTGGTATCGGAAGCGGAATACGCCCTTTCCCGCGCGCTTTACACTTACGGAAGCGATACCAATTATCAGCTGGACAGGGAACTGCGTACGGATTATATGATCAATTCTCTGCATCTGAATGATACCGAAACCCGGGCCATCGCCGTAGCGAACAGCGGTACGACATATATCTGGAATACGGATACCTGGGAAGAGATGCTCCAAATCGAACCTGTCGATTTGGAAGACAGTATCTATAGCATACAGGGCGTCAATGCAGATGAAAACTATGTCTACATTGCCACTCCGGGATATTTTCTCTACTTTGATTATGACGGAAATCTGGCAAAGAGCATTCCCATTGATATAAACTCTCATTGTGCCGAAATTAACACGGTCACCATGACTGCCGTCATGGCCGGCCGGGATACGGTATGCGAAATCGACTTAAAGAACGCATCCATCCTTCGCAGGTTTACCAACCCTTTTGAAGATGGTTTCGGATATCAAATTGAATATGTCCCCGAACAGAATCTGATTGCCGTATCCCACAGTACGGAAGAAGACAACTATGTATCTTTAATCAACACGGAAACGGAAACCTTCAAAAAACTTCCGGCAAAAGGAGATACCATATCGGACATCCTTTATACTTCAAGCGGAAAAATAACATTTTTAAGCAGGAAAAACACCCTTCTTTTCAATAATGAAAGCGACTGCATCAATACCTATTCGGCTGACGGAACGTTTTTGTGGAGAACATTCCTGGATACTTCGTACCAGCCGACATACGCACAGTATGAGTTTTTGTCCAGCCATACCATCACGGTGGAGGAAAAAGACGTCAGCCGTATTTTCCTTTCGCTTCAGACCAAATCCTTTACACTGGATGAGGAAACCGGACAGCTGATTTCCCAGATCACCCATCCGGCACCGGTTACCGGATCCCACCTTTTTGGCCATAATTCCACGGCTTATCTGTCCTTTGCGAACGGAGACATTATCCCATTAAATACGGAAACCGGACAATTCTATCCGGAATTTTCCATCCACACTTCCAAAGCAATCGCCTTAATGCTTGCCTGTGTGGAAAAAAATGTTCTATTCATTCTGCGCAGCTCAACCACCGGAGTCTATGTAATGTCCGTTCTCGATGGTTCCGATATCGATAAATTTATTACTCTGCCGGCCTCTTCTTCCCTCCAGGACACTGCTCCGGACGGAAAACTCTTTGTTTTTGCAGACAGGGATAATTTTTACTACTATGACAGTGAGGGAAAACAGATTTTCACACATGAAAAAGAAGTACTTTCGGAACTACCCAAAACCAAAGGATTCTGGAACAATTGCTATATCGAAACCTATACCGAAAAGATGCTCATATGCAATCCGGCAGCCGGAGAAGCGAAATGGGTTTCTTATGCCGATCTGGGTCTGGAAGGAAACGCCAGCCTGTTTGCACTGAATGAGTCCACCTCCACTGTTGCGGTATTAAGCAACAACCATACTCTCTATCTCCTCAATCTGGACGAATTAAAAATCACAAACAGCTTTCAAATTGACGCTTCATTCCTGAAAATCCTGCTTTCTCCGGACGGAAAGACTCTGGCTGCCTTAACGCTAGACGATTATCTCCTGTTCTATGACACAAACACAGGAGCGGAAAAAAAGCTCTCATCCGAAATAAAGGTACTGGATCGGATTTCCTTCTCAAACACCAGTTTTAAGTTCAGCAGTGACGGCAAGTATTTTGCATATCTTGGAAAGGAACAGGAGGTAATTGTAATGGATGCCTCCGACTTTTCGGTTATTGAAAGAATCCCCCTGACCTGTTCACTCAGTTTCGTCATGGAATTTATCGGCAAAGACGATGTGCTGCTTTTGCAGGGAGCCGATTATAATATTTACTGCTATGATTTGAGCAAAAAAGAATTGATGAATACCCTCGGGCTGACCACCAAAATCAATAACGTGCTTCAGGATTACGAAAGCGAACTGACCATAGTTTCCACATCAACTGCTCTTTATGTTTTAAGCAATCGCGACTGCGGTCAGCTGGCATACGTTCCGTACGGAATTACTTATTCCTCTGCCACGGACTGTTTTATCATTCAGGACAGAGATAACCTTTCCAAAATACCCTATAAAAATTACAGGGAACTGATTGCCGAAGCAAAAAAACAGTTCCCTGATGCCGAACTCTCGGAAAGAAAACGTATCGAATACAATATCGACTAGTTTCCGAAGCCCATTTTCTTTATGGCTTTTTCATTGGCGTGCGACAGTTCTTCTATGTCGCACGCGGTGATTACATTTTCTTCCGACTCTTCCGGATTTTCGTAGAAATTCACCGCATGCCTGCGGAATGCCTGCTCAAAGAGGTTTCGAACGGTACGGCCGTTTCCGAAATCCTCTTTTTTCTTTTCCGCAGAAATGACCTGTCGGAACTTCTCTGTTCCGGCCTCGTCAACCTTCATCTTTGCCTTCTCGCAGTCACGAATAAAGATTTCCAGAAGCTCATCCTCCGTAAAATCTTCGAAATGAACGGTTATGGGGAAGCGGGATTTTAATCCGCTGTTCTCACCGAGGAACGCTTCCATCTGCTTTTCGTATCCGGCCAGAATCAGCGTAATATCTTCTTTTCTTTCCTCCAGAATCTCCAGAAGAACGGATACGACTCCCGTGGCAACCGAAGTTCCCTCAATCATATAAATCTCATCGATAAACAGTACCCCGCCCATCACGCTCGTGATAAATTCGTTCATTTTCTCCGCCACATTCGGCACGAAAAGATCCTTTGCCGTAATCATGCGGAAACGCGGGGACTTCGCCACACCGATGCTGAAAAGCATTTCCGAAAACAGTCTTGCCGTGGTGGTCTTTCCGGTTCCGGGGTTACCGACAAAAATCATATTGTTCGAGGACGGAAATGCCATTCCGTGCTCCTTGCAGAACTTATTGCTCAGAACCTGTTCCTTAATCATTTTTCTGGCATTGTAAATGCCTACCAGACTGTCCAGTTCGGCCTGCAGTGTTTCGGGGCTTCTTAAATTGTCGGAAATGACAATATCCTCTTCGGAAATAAAATGCGAATCCACGTCTCTTCTTAAGCTTTCGGTTTTAGCCTGATTAAAGATATTTTCCACGGTTCTTGCATTTCCGAAATTTTCTTCATAACGCAGGGCAACAATTTTTCTCTCCGCAGCCTTTAAGGTTTTTTCGTCATAGCCGAACTCGTCGTGATCGCACATTTTCCGGAAAATTTCCAGAAGCTGGTTGTTATCATAATCCTTAAAATGAATGTCGTAACCGACTCTGGACGCAAGTCCGGGATTGCTCTTTTTCAGCTCCTCCATTTCCCTCGGATAGCCCGCAAAAATGATAATCGGATTGTTCTTCCGTTCCATTGCTTTGATCAGCGTACTGATGCATTCTTCCCGGTAGGTATCCGAATTAGTATCCGTAGAGGGTGTAATGGCATAAGCCTCATCGATAAACAGAACCGCATTCTCCGCCTGCTTTAAAACCCGCTGTACCTTCGGACCCGTGCTTCCCACATACTGCCCGATCAAATCCGAACTGCTGACTTCAAACACCTTACCGTTTTTGATAATTCCCATGGAAGCAAAAAGCTTTGCAAGCCTTCTTGCAACCGTGGTTTTTCCGGTTCCCGGATTGCCGTAGAAGAACATATGAAGATACGGAAGCTCCCCACCCTTTTTCATATTGCGCGCAAAAAGGGCGATATCCCGGAAGACTTCCTTAACGTCCTCCAGACCGACCAGTTCTTCAAACTCGTTATAGATGTAATCGAAGGTATCATTCTTATGATAATAGGGAATGCTTTCCTTAAACATAATCCTCCGGCTTCCGACATTCCGGTATGCCAGAGCAATCATCCAGTCATAGAGATTGTCCACAAACTCCTGATTTTTCAAATCCGCCTTCTGATATACCGTATAGATATATTTTCTGAGCTCCTGCTCAAAATCGTCGGACAAATCGCCCGCTTCCTTCTGTATTCTGTCCAGAAGACGTTCTATGATTTCTTCCTCGGAGAGATTTTTCAAATGAATATGATGACGGAAGAAACGGTAATAAACCGACGGCAGGTTCTTCATTCTGCCCTCCGCAATCTCCTTTGAAACGTTCATAATTACCAGGTGGTTATTCAGCTTTTCCGCAATTTCTTCCCAGGCTGTGTCATACATATCCCTCTCCTCGCGGGCACCCGGGCCGGCATCCTCATTCGCATAATATTTATCCAACGGAATCGCCTTTTTCACAAAAACAATATCGTCGTCGTGAAGCACGCGGGAAAGGGAAGATGACTTGTTCAGAAAAAATCGCTCTTCGAATTCCACAAGCTTCCGGTTCGTTCTCTTTATTTCATTGACAAGTCTGACCAGCACTCTCGTAAATTCATACCCGTACCGGTCGGAATCACTCTGAATCAGGAAATGATAATTCAGGGCGATTTCATTCTCGGAAAGAAGATATCTTAAATATCCGCGAAGCTCCGACTTGCTGATATCGGTGAGCAGAAAATCATCAAACCGATGCATAAGTTCATCGATTTTCTTCTCCCGTGCTTCCTCCTCTTCAGCGGTAAAAAAATATTTTTTCGCCGAATCTTCTTCTTTTTTCGGAGTATCATCGTCAAGATACTCTCTAAGTTTAGGATGTCTTCTGTAATGATGTTTCCTGTCCTTCTCCATTTCTTCCAGAAGACGGGCCGCATCCACGGACGGATTCGTTTGGAAATTAATATCGTCACGCTCTTCCGATTCGAAAGGCAGGGGCTCATCCGGCTCTTCAAAATCATTGTCCGCTTCTTCCGGCTTCGGCTTTTCGTAAGAAATATTCTTTCGAAGAAGAATATACTCCTCCTTCATCACCTTTGCCTTACGAAGTCTGGCCTCGTTAAATGCTTTCCATTTTTCCCCGGGAAGCGGCCAGTCGATATTTCCGAGCATGCAGTCAAGAAAAGCCATATCCTCGGTAATTCTCTTCTCCCGGATGCAGACCTGATACCAGCCGGGAATTCTCTTCAAAATGATTCCCTGTTCCGCGTAAACTTCCTTTCCTTCCGTTTCGTCAAAAATCTTCTCCGTGTAATTTTCAATATAGCCGTGGCAGTAATAGTCCCCCAAAAACACCTTTTCGATTACGGCCTTCATTTCGTATTTTTTGCCGTCCTTTGAAGTAAACGTAACCTCAACGCTGTCCCCGATGTCATAACGTTTTTCCGCAAGGAATTTCAAATCGGGTTTGTATGAGTCCTTTAAAACCCACCGGATTTTACGACTGTTCATTCCGGCCACAAAATTTGCGTTGGGAATCTGATGTTCCTTAAGTCCCAGGCAGTCAAAATAACTGATGGGAAGGCGAAGCGTCCGAATTACTACAAAGAGCCATTCCAGCGCATCTCTTTTATTTCCTTCGCAGGAAATCAGATCGCTTAATCCTCTTTTCATCACCGCTTTTCCGGTTTTACACCATGACTCGTAAGCCTCTTTCAGCGGCGTTTCCATTGCCTGAAAATCTTCCGTTTCAACAGAAGTGTAATACTTTTTGCTCAGAAGATCGTCAAAAATATAAAACGGATCGCTGTCTATGTAATAGCTTGTTTCATCGCACTCCCCGGCTTCCACTTTCGCTTTGTACACCTTAAAATACCGGTCGATTTCCCTGAGAATCTCTGCCGGTTCCATTGTCCTGTACTGCGAATAATAGAGGCTGTAAAGTGCTTTCATTCCTTCTTTTGCCATATTCTCCCCCTCTGCCGACATTATTTTCGTTACGCGCGAGTGCGCATCCTGCGGAGCATTTTACTTCACAGGAAATTTTTCTGATTTTCCTGCGAAGTAAAAAGGCTTCATACAAGATGAAGCCTTGAAACGGAGTTGGAGGGATTCGAACCCTCGCGCCACTTGCGCGGCCTGCCGCATTTCGAGTGCGGTCCCTTACAACCACTTGGGTACAACTCCTGAAAATGAAACGTTACGAAACCTATTTTTTCTCACCGGAAGGTGCGTTGGCTTTCTGCACTTCCTCATTTAAGGATAACATTCTGTCATCCAGATCGCGAATGCGGGAGGAACAGTCTACCAGCTGTTTTCTGATTTCTTCCGGCACGTCTCCGTCGAATTTGTAATTGATTTTGTGTTCCAGCGATGCCCAGAAATCCATGGCAATGGTACGAATCTGGATTTCCACCTTGGTATCGATTTTCTTATCGGACAGATATACCGGAACCAGTGCGATGATGTGATAGCTCTGATATCCGCTCGGCTTGGGATTTTTAATATAGTCCTTTACCGAAACCACTTCGATATCGCCCTGTGCCGCAATGGCTTCCGCAATTTTATAAACGTCCGAAGTAAAGGAGCAGATGACGCGAACGCCGGCAATGTCCTTTACATAGGTTACCATATTTTCAATCGAAGACTCATAGCCGTGGCGGCGGAGTTTCTTTACGATACTCTCCGGAGTCTTCAGTCTTGATTTCAAATGTTCGATTGGATTGTAGGAGTGGGTATGCTGAAATTCGTCGCTTAAAATCTCCAGTCTGGTTACCATTTCCTTCATTGCGGAACTGTAAACCAGTATTACCTCTTCCCAGCTGTCCACGCTTGCATTGTTTGTATCCATTGTAATCCCCTGAAATATCCCCGCGCAGTTTGCGGGAGCTTCGCTACAGACGTCCGAAAAACCCCTTTCCCGAAACGTCCATTTATTACTGTATCATAAGAAAGCCGTTCACGCAATCATCTTATGATATTCCCAAAATCGTCTCTTATAATCCGAACACCTTTGCGAAATTACCGTAAAGAATCCTGTCCCTGGTTTCTTCGTCCAGATCCAGTTTTAAGAAACGCTCCAGCTCCTGCTTCGGATTCCACATCGGAAAATCGGAACCGAAGAAATAACGGTCCGCACCGAAATGGTCGATAAAGCGGAGTGCCGTCTGCGGATCCAGCATAAAGAGAGAACTGGAGGTATCGTAATAAACATTCTCGAATCTGGGCATTCTGTATGCCTCATCCCACTCGCTGTAACCGCCGAAATGTGCTCCGATAATCGTAAGCTTCGGAAATGCTTTTGCTACCTCGGCAAGCTTTTTCGGGTTCGTAAACTCAAATCTGGCATCTCCCATATGCAGAAGAAGAACCATCCCCTTCGCTTCCATAGCTTCATAAATGGGCATGCACTTCGGATCGTTAATCGCATAACCCTGCATATCATGATGGAATTTAACACCCTTCAGACCAAGCGAAAGAGCACGGTCCAGTTCGGCATCAAAATTCTCATAGTCCTTATGCATGGCGGCGAGACCCAGAAAAAGCGGATGCTTTTCGCATTCCCCTGCAATAAAATTGTTGATGCTTTCCACCTGCATCGGAGAAAGTGCCGAGGAGCAAACCAGGCATCTTTCACTTCCCAGTTCTTCTTCCAGTCTTACAAGACTCTCCGGTGATGCGTCGGAATGCATCGGTATTCCGTAGAAATTCCCGATGGACTCGGATGCTTTGACTGCGATTTTCGTAGGGAAAATGTGGGTATGTGCATCTATAATTCTCATTCCTGCAAATCCTCCTTCTTTTCTCCGGCAGACTCCTCTTTTATTGTTTCTGTTTCGCCTTCCTCCGTCTCCTTCTTCTTTGACTCGAGCTTCGTGCCCGGCAGATTGAAGCAGCGGTTAAACTCGTCTTCATCATATACCAGAAGAAGCAAGAACAGAATCAGCACAAAGGACAGCGTTACAAAGATGTCCGCGACATTAAATACCGGAAACTTAATCGCCTTGACATAAATCATATCCACAACATATCCGTGGAACAGGCTTCCCGTACCCTCTTCAAAACGGAAAATACGGTCAATCAGATTTCCGATGGCACCGCCGACAAGCATTACTTCGGCAATTCGAATCGGCCGGTATTCGGGCTCCCAGGGAGTCCTCAGATATAAAAACGTGATAAAACCAATCGCCAGGGGCGTTAAAATCGAAAAGATGATTTGTCCGTTCTGGAGCATTCCCCATGCCATACCACGGTTCTGTACATACGTCAGAACCAGTGCATCGCCGAGTATTTTAACTTCTTCCCCTTCATACAGGTGCGATACAATCAGATTTTTGGTCAGCTGGTCCACTAAAACAATACATGCAAGTGCAACGAGCGGAACCAGAAATCGCAAAACTTTTTTCATGAAATATCTTTTTCCTTTTCTGTTTCTTTCGCCGGCATTACAGAATATTCACATTGTGCTTAAATGCTTCTTCATATACCTCATCCGGCCAGAGAGAAGACTGCACTTCGCCGATGTGCGCGCGCTGCAGGAAAAACATGCAGATTCTGGACTGTCCGATTCCGCCGCCGATGGTATAGGGCATCTTCTTCTCCAGAATTGCTTTCTGGAAAGGCAGTTCGGCTCTTTCCTCGCAGCCTGCCATTTTCAGCTGTGCCGCAAGAGCATCCTCATCCACACGGATTCCCATGGAGGATAATTCCAGGGAAATACCGAGAATCGGATAATAAACCAGAATATCACCGTTCAAATTCCAGTCGTCGTAGTCCGGTGCACGACCGTCATGACGCTCGCCGGAAAGAAGCGGTCCGCCGATTTTCATAAGAAATACGGCACCTTTTTCCTTCGTAATTAAATTCTCTCTTTCCTTCGGCGTTTTGTCAGGCCAGCGGTCCTCTAGCTCCTGTGTAGTCACAAAGGTAATCTCTCCCGGAAGGAAAGGATCCATAAAATGATACTTTCCGCACATATAATATTCTGTCTGCTTAATTGCCATATAGATACGGAAAACCGTTTCCTTTAATGTATCAACGTTTCTTTCGGACTTATCGATGATTTTCTCCCAGTCCCACTGGTCCACATAAATGCTGTGAAGGTTGTCCGTATCCTCATCGCGGCGAATCGCGGTCATATCGGTATAAAGGCCTTCGCCCTTTTTAAAACCGTATTTTAAAAGCGCCTGTCTTTTCCATTTTGCAAGAGAGTGTACGATTTCCACTTCCTTATCGCCCTGCTCCTTGATTCCGAATTTAACCGGACGCTCGACACCGTTTAAATTATCATTCAGGCCGCTTTCGGGTGTTACGAAAAGCGGTGCGGAAACACGGCTTAAATTCAGCGCATCCGCCAGTGCTCTTTCGAAATAGTCCTTTACTTCCTTAATCGCCTTCTGGGTGTCTTTAATATTCTGCGGGCTTTCATATCCCTTCGGAAAATAACATCTGTCCATTTTTATATCTGATCCAATCCGAATTGGATTTACTCCTTTCTTCCGCCTTTCTCCGTTCTTTAAATATGTCCGACTGCCTCCGGTAACTTACAGATCGCAGTTGTTTACGGTTCTGGGGAACGGAATCACGTCACGAATATTGCCCATACCCGTTAAGTACATTACGCATCTTTCAAATCCGAGACCGAATCCCGCATGACGAACGGATCCGTATTTACGAAGATCCAAATAGAAATCGTAATCCTCTTTCTTAAGGCCTAATTCTTCCATTCTGGCAAGGAGCTTATTATAATCATCCTCACGCTGGGAACCGCCGATGATCTCGCCGATTCCGGGCACTAAGCAGTCCATGGCCGCCACGGTCTTTCCGTCCTCGTTTAACTTCATATAGAAAGCCTTGATTTCCTTCGGATAATCCGTTACGAATACGGGACGTTTGAAAATCTCTTCCGTTAAGTATCTCTCATGCTCGGTCTGAAGATCGCATCCCCAGAATACCTTGTATTCGAATTTATCATTATTCTTCTCGAGAATTTCAATTGCCTCGGTATAGGTTACATGACCGAACTCGGAATTTGCCACATGATTCAGTCTTTCGATTAATCCCTTGTCGATGAAATTATTGAAAAATGCCATCTCTTCGGGAGCGTTTTCAAGAACATAGCGAATGATGTATTTAATCATGCTCTCCGCAATAATCATGTCGTCCTTAAGATCCGCAAAAGCCATCTCCGGCTCAATCATCCAGAACTCAGCCGCGTGACGGGTGGTATTGGAATTTTCCGCACGGAAGGTGGGTCCGAAGGTGTAAATATTCTTAAATGCGCAGGCAAAGGTTTCGCCGTTTAACTGACCGGAAACGGTCAGATTTGTATTTTTGTTAAAGAAGTCTTTGGAATAGTCTACCTTGCCGTCCTCCGTCATGGGAACGTTTGCAAGATCCAGAGTCGTTACCGTAAACATTTCGCCGGCACCCTCGCAGTCGCTTCCGGTAATCAGGGGAGTATGTACATAAACAAAATCTCTCTCCTGGAAGAATTTATGAATCGCGAATGCAATCAGGGAACGAACACGAAATACCGCTTCAAAGGTATTGGTTCTCGGACGCAGATGCGTGATGGTTCTTAAATACTCAAGCGTGTGGCGCTTTTTCTGAAGGGGATAATCCGGAGTGGAATCACCCTCGACAAAAATCTCCGAAGCCTGGATTTCAAAGGGCTGCTTTGCTTCCGGAGTCGGTACCAGAGTTCCCTTTACAATCAAAGCCGCGCCAACATTGATTTTGGCGATTGCGGCAAAATTCTCCATGGTGTCATGATATACCACCTGCAGCGGCTCGAAAAAGGTACCGTCATTAATAATAACGAAACCGAAGGATTTGGAATCACGATTCGAGCGCACCCAGCCACCGACGGAGATTTCTTTATTTAAGTATTCTTCTCTGTTTCTGAAAATGTCTCTGATTGATACTAACTGTTCCATACTGCTACCTCTTTTCCATGGTCAAGTAAATCTATTTTTTCACAAATCACATTATAACCCACCTTTTGCGTGTTTACAAATCATTTTTCGAGAGTTTTTTTATCTTTCTCTTTCATTATAAAAAAGAGCGTTTTTTACACTCCGATTTTGAATTTTTTACACTGTTTTAATATTTTTCGGGCACTATATATTGATTTTAAAACAAATGCAAACACAATATTTTCCAAATTGTTACAAAATTGTTACATTTTATTAACTTTTTGTTGCTTTTTTCTTTCTAAATTGATATAATAATCGAAACTCATGAAATATTTGACTGCAGGGGAATGCTTTCAAATAAACAATAATCGGTATGAAAGGGATTCACGTTCTACCGGATCCCGGAAAGAAGATGTGAGGATTTAAAAACAATGTTAACCTTAAAAACCGGTTTCGGAAAAGAAATGTTCCACCGCTTTTTCAAAACCACATCCGAAGAACTTCGGATACTCAGGGAAACGATCGTAGCTTTTGCAAATGTTATTTCCCGCAACCTGTTCGTTCGTTTCGCAAGTAACTTCAGAAAGAAAGAGGCCATCGCCGTTTCGGTGGTGCTTGTACTTTCCTTAATCAGTTCCGCCTTCGTGGTTGGGGCCGGTTATAATGAAAGAAAAATCAATTCGTTTGTGCAGGATAAATTCGGTGCGCAGATTCTCGGAAACGAGAACACGGTTGCAACAAAGACCTTGTCAAAGCTTCCCGAAGAGGAAATCGAGAAAGAAATCGCAATGGCCGCTCCCGAAGAAACCAGAAGAACCGAAGACGTATTTACTCCGTCCCAGGCTGCTTACAATATGGAAAACCGCGAATTGCTTGCACAGATGATGTATGCGGAAGAAGGCGTATTCTTCTCATGGTATGCGAACGATCCCGCCATGATTGAGCGTGTTCACAAACTTGCAGGAAGCGTTATTCTTCATCGTCTGAACTCCCATTTCAGCGGAGCACAGACTCTGGCAGATGTGCTTTACGCACCGGGTCAGTACGACTACAGAACCATTCAGAGAGTGGAAAAGGGACAGAACCTTCCTCCTCAGGTTTATCAGTGGGCGGAAGAACTTTTGACCGAAGGTGCAATCGGACCGGACACACTGGTATTCCAGGCCGAGTTCCGTCAGGGCAGCGAAGTATACGACCATATCGGAAATCAGTATTTCTGCTGCAGATAATTTCAAAAAACTACAAAACGAAAAGCAGAGGATTCTTCCTCTGCTTTTTTATCGCGATAAAGCCTTCAAGCGCACACTCCGCGAAGCTCCTCTACCCGATGATTATAATATCTCTCCTAATCTCTGAATCAGCATTTCCGCTGCCTCTAAAATTTTCTTTTCATCGATTTCAACCACATTGCTGGCTTCGTAGGTATATTCAAAACCGGGAGTTGCTCCCCCGACAAAACGGAGTTTTCCGTCAAAGGACTTGATAAACTCCGGAATCCGTTCAGACTGAAACGGAGCATCCTTGAGCACGGAAAGCGTAATTTTGCCCTTTCCTCCCTTAATCTCCGTAACATATACCGTCTTCGCACGGGCCCTCAAAAGCGCCACATTAAGGAGATTTTCCGCAGGATGGGGAAGACTTCCGAAACGATCCTTCAGTTCCTCTTTAAACTCGTCATAATCGACTTTTCCCTCGATGGATGCGATTTTATGATACATTTCAAGTTTCTGAAGTTCATTTACAATATATTCCGAAGGCAGATACGCGTTGATATCGAGATCCACTTCCGTGGAAAATTCACTCTCTTTTTCCTTTTCTCCCTTCGCCGTCAGCACGGCTTCGTTCAGCATTTTACAGTAAAGTTCAAATCCAACGGCTTCCATGTGTCCATGCTGACTGAATCCCAGAAGATTTCCGGCACCGCGGATTTCCAAATCTCTCATGCTGATTTTAAAGCCGGAACCGAGCTCCGTAAATTCGCGAATGGCGCTGAGTCTTTTCTCCGCATCCTCCGTCAGAATGCTGTCCTTCGAATACATTAAAAATGCATAAGCAGCACGGTTGCTTCTTCCGACACGGCCGCGAAGCTGGTATAACTGTGCCAGGCCGAATCGGTCCGCACGGTCGATGATAATCGTATTTACATTCGGAATATCCAGTCCCGTTTCGATAATGGTCGTGGAAATCAGAACATCGATTTCACCGTTTATGAAATCATACATAATGTCTTCGAGTTCCCTCTCCGCCATCTGTCCGTGTGCAAAAGCGACCCTGGCCTGCGGAACCAGCGCAGAAATCGTTTTGGTCACATAGGTAATGTCATTAATCCTGTTATGAACAAAATACACCTGTCCGCCTCTGGAAAGTTCCCTTGTAATGGCTTCGCGTACCATTTCCTCGTTATATTCCATAATAAACGTCTGAATGGGCTGACGATCCTGCGGTGCCTCCTCCAGAATGGAGATGTCACGGATTCCGATCAGACTCATGTTTAAGGTTCTCGGAATCGGGGTTGCGGTAAGAGTCAGCACATCCACCTCATTCTTCAGCTCTTTCAGCTTTTCCTTGTGCGCCACACCGAATCTCTGCTCCTCGTCAATAACCAGAAGGCCCAGATTTTTCGGTACAACATCCTTGGAAAGAAGCCTGTGGGTTCCGATGACGATATCCACCAGCCCCTTCTTTAAGCGGTCCACAGTGCGTCTCTGCTCCGTCGGAGTCCGGAATCGCGACAGAAGTTCCACGCGAATCGGAAAATCCTTCATTCTTTCGGAAAAAGTATTATAATGCTGCTCCGCCAGAATGGTCGTCGGTGTCAAAAACAGTACCTGATATCCGTCCATAACGGCCTTAAATGCGGCGCGGATTGCAATTTCGGTCTTTCCGTACCCGACATCCCCGCAGATTAAACGCTCCATGATTCTGGAGCTTTCCATATCCGCCTTTGTGGCCTCAATGGCA
>Ga0247611_10005521_pt1 | contig 16671 bp, 36 predicted proteins | sample 177DNAGHGhighgp2_FD_192422 | JGI IMG/M metagenome (GOLD analysis project Ga0247611, IMG submission 192422) | Sheep rumen microbial communities from Palmerston North, Manawatu-Wanganui, New Zealand - 1770 DNA GHGhigh gp2 | ecosystem: Host-associated > Mammals > Digestive system > Stomach > Rumen... | reverse complement strand
GGTATTTCAATATGTTTGGTAAGCCAATTTCTAAGTTGGAAAAAACCAACGCACACGGCAATCAGTATTCTATCATTGAAGTAAAAATCAATGGTGAAATTTGGTATCGTCTTGGTGAAGATACACCCGTACGATATGTAAAGAATTATTATGATGCCGAGCGAGATATTCGCTTAATGACCGGTTACTATGGTTGTAATGAACGCCGAGATACTTGTTTTATGGTTACTTATGACAAGTATGGTAATAAGGCACGATAAGTAAACAATTATTTACATAGAATTAAGTTAAAGTTATTGACAATGTCAGTAACTTTTTTTATATTATAAGTACAGCAACAAACATAGAGGTAACTATGAATATGAAATACTATCTTAAAACACCCAATACCACACATTATGTAACAAAGGCTAGGTTAGTTCCTCGTCCGGGTTATATTAACCTTAAAGATGTGGAATACGAATTTGAAAACAAGAAAGACAAGGCGATTCTTCTTTCTAAGAAGGAAGCTGAAAAGTGGGTAAATCGTTTTAAAGAAATTGGAATTGAAGTTGTACTTGAAACAAAGGTGGAAGAATGACTTTAGCAGCAGTTGGATTTTTTGCTTTAAAATTTTTGATTTTCTTTGTCCTAATGGTATTTTGTGTTTGTGTTGGGACAGCTATTGCGGTTAGCTTGGTATTCTTTTGTGAACAACATTTTGACAATATGTGGTTAGAAATTAGTGCAACACTTGTTCCTACAATATTGTGGTGCTTGTTTAGTGTTTGGCTAATCGTTCAAGTAATAGATAAACTTTCAAATCTTAACTAAGAGAGGTAAACAATGAATAAAGTAGAAGAATTAAAGAAAGAATATGACCGTTGGTTTATTCGTTATCAAATGTACAAGTTCATCAAGTGGTCAATGAATGAACTTTCTGATGTAGCTGATAGAGATTCTAGGGGTTACGCAAAGTTCGTTTATGACAAGGCTTATCATTGTAATAAGGGTTTTGAAAAGGTTGAAAAGAAGTTCCTTGAAGTAAAGGCTACTTACGAAGCTGCATTGAAGGAGGTTGCATAATGAATCTTTATCTTATCTTTGGTAATGCTTGTACTTTTGCCGGTGCCATTGGTACATTCATTTTCCTTGTGCTTTGTGTAATTGTTGCTTGTACAAAAATAAATTTGCCTGGTGGTGAAAAAAAGTTTGTTGAAATGATTATAGCTTTAGTTATAGCATTAATTATGTTTTTCGCGGGTTTATGTGTTCGTGATAGTGGTGGTTACATTTCCCAAAACTACGATTGGATTAAGAAAAGCGAAAGAAACAATTTAGTTCGTGAATGTCCAGAAGATTCTACAATGTCATCCTATTGTGCTTACAAGTGGAATGAATATCGTATTGATTCTACTAAAGCCGCAGAGGATATGAAAAAGTATTTGGAAAAGAAGTAATGAAAATTCAAGACTTTAAAAGGATTTGTGATAGTGAAGAAATAGGAAATTTGTATGGAATATTTTATTATCCAGACAATCTTCTTGCCGGTGACCCAAGATTGAGAACTGTATCAGTCTTTGCTAGGTATAATGTAATGCCTGATAGTAAAGAATTGTTTAGTTACTCAATCACACCTGACTATCAAGTCATGCAAGAACATCAAGAAGATGCTTGGGGTTGGAGAACTTACTTTAATACAAATACACCACATTCTGACCTTGTTCGTAAATTTGAGGTTGGTCAAGGTACTGAAGAAGAATTGCTTGAACTTATTCACATCTTTAAGAAAGGTTACAAAGAAACATTGATTAAGGATAAAATAACAACAATAGAAAAGGATTTTGTATGATAAATCTTGATGAATGTAAAGCTATACTTGAACGAGAAGGATTTAAATGTACTGTTAAGTCCTATTGGTATAACAATGATATGTTTGCATTTGTAGGTTATGGTTGTTTATTCATTTTGCCGGATTTTAATTATGATGAAAAAGAAAAAAAGTGGTGTACTTATTCATACAGTAAAGCACCTTATTTTGAATTAACAAATAAATTCATTGATTGTAAGGGAACAGAAGAAGAATTAATGATTCTTATTAATGCCTTTAAGAAAAATCAAAAAGAAGCTAGAATTGAAGATAAAAAACGAAACATTTTAAAAGACTTTCAAGGAGAATAACTATGGAATTTACAAAAGAAGAATTAAAGTTGCTTGAAATCTATCTTCTAAGTGAACTAGACACGCAAAGATATGAACCGGATGGCATTGATAAAGACCTTGAAAAACTTTATAACAAAGTAAAGGAACATACACATCTTGAATTTGAAGTTCATCAAATTATGAACAAACTAAAGGGGGTATAATATGTTTAAAAAGATTATAAATTATTTTTCACAAGATTATGTTATTGGTGGCATTATTTTTGGTCTAATGCTTGCCGCCACAATTGGTGTTATTGGCTATGGAATCTATGAGGAATGTACCAAATCAGAAAGTACCACTACAGCAAGTGCACCAATGAAGACCCGTGCAAATGGTGGTTTCGGTTATGGGTTTGGATATAGCTTTAAAACACACCGAGTTGGATATGGCTGGGGTGTTGGTAATGTAAATTTTCGGTGAGGTTGTATGAAAAATATTTTTAATAGACCATTCTTCTATAATGGCACTTTTGCCTTTGTGTTACTTTTCATTATTATGATTGCTGCAGGTGCTTTTGCCATCTACGATAGTCAGAGAGAAGAAAGTGAAAGGGTGTTTAACTATACACCAAAATCAAACAATAGCGGTTTACATTGGGGTTATGGCTACAGACCATTCAAGGGTAAATTTGGTTGGGGATTGGTTTGGTAATAGGTAATTAATATGAAACCAGATGAATTTGAAAAACTTTGTAGAAGTTATTTACCAAATTGTGTAATCAAGTATAAAGGCACTTGTGGTTTGTGCTGTTACAATGGTGGTACGGATATTCTTGATATAAAAGTTTCACTTTTGGAAGATGGTAGATTCGGTGTTTATGACCAATGGCGAGATGTTACTTTCACAAAAGATTTGGATTATGTAAAGAAATTCTTACAAAAAGAAATGGAAGCTGAAGATAGAAGATTAAAATATAGAAATCATTTAGATGTGTAAAATGACTAAAGATGTTATATCAAAATATCGTAAGTAAACAAATTTTTACATAAAATTAAGTTTAAACCATTGACAAATGCCAATGGTTTTTCTATATTAACTTATGTAATCAACAAAACAACAAAACAAAAGAGGTAACAAATGGATATTAAAAAGTTTAAAGAAGAAATCGCAAAGATGCCGAAAAATGGTTTCAAGGGTAATATGTTCGTTGGCAAGAAGAAGCCGGAACCTAAGACTCCAATCATTCGTGAACTTGCTAAGAAATGGGGTATTCCGGTTAAGGAATATGAAACCAAAGAACTTGAAGATTTTGATTTCCTTGGTTTTATCAAGAATATGAACCAGGAAGAAATCAAGAATGGTATGGAAAAGTTCGGTCTTAAAGCTACCGAACCTGAAGATGTGGATAAGATTCAGCCAATTGAAAAGATTGATGAAAATGCCCCAACAACCAAGTTTGATACCCAAGCATTTTTCGCAAATAAGCAGGGTCCAGTTGTGATGTTCCTTGATGAAATGTCTATAAATGGAATTACCGGTGAAACCTTTACTAATGGGGAGAATAACTAATGTCTTGTAAAAGCACTATGGAAAACCTCGCACACGAAATTTATCTTGAAAAGCAGCAGGAAAAGCGAGATAAGGAAAACGAAGACCTCATCAACTTTTGGCTTGGTACTTTTGGTGGTAAGCCAATTCGTAAACCGGTTCTTGACCAAAGCATTGTTAAGGACACCGTTGAACCTTGGGTCGGCAAGGAAATGGCAAAGAAGTTTGATGAAATGCACCGAATCACCATTAAAACAAATGAAGACTTTAACAAGGGGTAATTATGTTGACGAAGATTGATAAAATTATTTTTGCGATTATTGCTCTTGTTTTAATTGGTGGTGGTATTCTTTGGTACAATGATTACAAGGATGCTGTAGAAAACAATGAAAAGGTTAAGCAGGAATACATTGAACATCAAAAGGAAACAAAGGAAATCCTTAGACCAGAACAATGTGAACACACAACTACTATTCAAGCTGTCATTGACTTGAAACTTAACAATGGTAGTTGTTGGTATGATTCTTATGATTATACTGGAAGTGTTTACGATAAGACTACCTTAGTTTGGTTCACTTGTTCAAACAAGGTAACACTACCTGAGAAACTTGGTGAATTTAATCTAGTTGATACTATGTCAAAGAACAATGATGTTATTTACAAGTATGAATGTAAATGGAACAACTATGCACCTGTCAAGAATGGTCTTGGTGAAATCGTAAAGGAGGCACACTAATGAAGAAACTCGGAATTTTCCTAATCATTCTACCCTTTCTTCTTTTGCTGATTAATATTATTGTTGTTAAATACAATGTAACATCAGACGAAAATAGATTGGCAAAGGGAACTTGTCTTGAAACCTTTTCAGTAGAACATTGGCACAAGCATAGTCCTCCGACCACAAGTGTTCATTCAGTGGTTCGTAATGGAATGCAGGTGTATATTGTGGATGGTGATTGTTATTCAAAGACAAAGGCAATACCCTGGGAACAGGAACACGAATTTGCTAACTTTATGGCAGGGCTTGGTCTAATTGTTTGGGGTATAATTGCTTTTGTTGTGGTTGTAATCTTTATCTATGCTTGGGTGATGTTTGTTTATACTTTAATTACAATAAAGCCAGACCAGAAATTGTGGGAAACATTTTGTGATAATTTTTGTAAAGATTAAGTAAACATTATTTTACATCTTTTTACTTATCACCTATTGACAAAATAGGTGGTATTTCCTATATTTAAACTTAGGAAACAACAAAAGAGGTAACAAATGATTAACAACACCAATCTTTACAATCTTTCTAACTACGATGAACAGTTTGATAAGTTCCTTAAAGATGTAGAATCTTGTAAGGAATTGTGTTTTACATTAGTCTTGCTTACCAAGAATGATGAAGAATATGAGGCATTTGAAAAGGTTCATAGTGAAAATTGGGTAAAGCCGGTTATCTTGATGAACAATGAAATGTTTAGCAAGTCTATGAACCCTGATGTTAAGCATTTGTACAATGCTGGTATGGAAGGTTTGAAGTATTTCTTGACTATTCCACCCAAAGATGATAATGATAGGTTGATTATCCTTGAATACATTGAAAGGATGCAGCCCATTATGAAGAATTATAAAATTTCTTTGGAAAATTTCAAGAAAACACTTGACAACAATTAAAATATTTTCTATATTAAACTTAGAAACACTAACAAAGAGGTAACAATATGGAACAAGTTAAAACTTATGAAGAAAATATGAAGTATTTAGGCAACTATAATTGGGAAATTACTAGAATTATTCATGATATGCTCAAGTTGGCACGGGACTTTGACCGAGAAACAGTTGCTTGCAATATTACTGATACTTATACGAAAGAAATTTCTAAATCTTGGAATAATCAAGAAGATTATCATATTGTTGCTGAAAGACTTTATAAGAAATATTACGAAGCCAATAAGGATGAAATTGAATACTATCCACAGATGGTAGAAAAGCCAAAGGTTGGTGTCTTGGTAATGGCAACCAATGGTATTCCGAAGACAGATGATGTTTATGCTTTGGGTAAGATTGCACGAATCACCCATACAGTTACTAATGGTGATGTTTATTGGTTGGAAGGTTCTTATTCCTACTTTACTAGCATTGTAAAGCCAAATACCCAGTACAAGCACTTGAACACTAAGGATTGGGATGAACATTTTTCCCTTGTAAGTAATTACATTGATGAAGAATTTGAAAAGGGCTTTACTTTTAAGACTTTGGATAAGGCAAAGCTCAAGGAAAAGTCTAATGAAATCTATGAAACCCTTCGCAATAAGGAGAATCACTAATGACCTCACAATTTTTCTACCTACCTTCAGACAAGAAAGTTGAAGATGAAGTCCGAATTAAGTTTACCCAAGGCCGTATTAAGTTGCTCAAGGATTGGCTACAGGAAAAGATTGTGAACAAGTTCACTGAAAACGAATTTACTCCAAAGATTTTCTTGGATGGCTTTGGTGAACGCCGCAAGATTGTTTCTACTACGATTGTTACCGATAAGGATTGTAACATTACTAAGAAATACAACATTGATTACAATTACTACAATGCGGTAGTAGATGAATTTTGTGCGAATAACCGTTGTAAGATTGACAAGAAAGATATGGAATATCTTTTGATGTTGACCTTTAGGGATAACGGAATTGAAGTAAGCCCTTTGAAGGGAACTTTGAACATTTCACTTTAAGGAAATAACTTATGCATCCAGCGATTATGGCAAACCTTTTACACAATGCCGAAGAAAATGCTAGAAAGAACGGTATGACAGAAGAGGAAATTCGCAAAGCTGAAGCTACTTTTCTTGTAGATGCAGTAATTGCAATCTTTCTTATGTTCGTGTTTGTATGGCTTGTAGTAGCACCTATTGCAAACAAGTTACCAGACTTTATTGAATGGACTTGTTCTTTCAATGGAACACTGGATGTAGAAGCTTATTGGGAACAATTTAAAACTTTTATTGGAGTATAACTATGGCAGCAACTTATGTTCATTACATCACTATCAAGACACACGATGTAAACGAAGAAATCAAGAACAAGTCTAAGTATAAGACTATTGTAATTGAATCACCAGACACGAATGAAGAAATGTACGAAAAGATGAAGTCCCTTTTGGCTTTTGAAAAGGCTGTTTCTACAAGTTTTCATTTGAACATTGAAACTACGGTAAAAACCTATAATCATTTACCTCCCGAAGAAATATATCAAGAATATATTACTGCTTGGAGTAAAGAATTTTCAAAAGGATAATTTATGAAGAAAACTTTTTATGTTGTAAGTTATAAAGATGGTGGTTGGTTTGTGTATTTTGCACAAATCAAGAAAGGCAGTATTGTGATTGACCAAACCGAAGATATTTATGAAGCCAGGCGATATGAAACTTATGATAAGGCTATGAAACTTATCAATCTTAAAAAGAGAGATATGGTTAAATATAATATGCCTGGTAAGTTTACTGACTTTGAAATTCACGAAATTGAAATTACTATTAATGAAACCAAAGTAACAAAGGTGCCGTAATGAAAAGGTTTGTTATAAGTTATATCAAGAATAGTAAAGACCGTATGTATTATGCGGTAAAGAAAGGTCATATTCCTTATTATGATACAAAGAATAAGTTTGAAGCAAAACCCTTTGTAACAAATTCTGATGCAGAAGTATGGCTTGCTAGAATGAAAGCACAAAAAGATTCTACTGAATCTGATTACAAGATTGAAGAAATTGAAGTGGAGTAATAATGATTATTGTTTTTAAAACAAATGTTGGGACAGCCGCTTATGATAGTGATACTATCTTGAATTTGAATTATGACCCAGACATAAAAGAACTTGAAATATATTCTTTTCCAAAAACGAATATTAATGTTAATGGTGGTGTAATTAAAAGTCATCATTATCTTAAAAATAATACAGAATTTGACAAAATTCTTGAACAATGGAAACAATCAAAGGAGAAAAAATAATGGTTATTTTCTTATTAATTCTTTTAATTCCAGTATCATACATGTTTTACAAAAGCACCTATGGTGTTTACAAGCACAACCGGTTACACGAAACATGGGAAACCAGAATTGTAAAGACCGAAACTGGTAAATTCCAAGTCCAATGTTGGCAACACGATGCTGCTGACTGGTATTGTGAAGACCCTCTTGGATGGTATGCCATTGATAACTTTGGATTCAATGGTAAGTCTGATTACGATACATTGGATGAAGCCTTGAAAGCAAAAGAAGAATTTGACAAGAAGGCTTATGAATGGGAACATAAGGACAATGTAGCAGAAGTAGTTGTTGGAGCAAAGGAGTAATTATGAAGTTATCACAATACAAAGGTCACACTTACGATATTCCGATGATTAAAAATTTCTTTGGATATAAGATTGACTATTTCAAGAAATATGGTTTGGCAACTGATGCTGTAGAATACCAGCAAGTAAATTTCGCAAATTCAAGAGAATATGGGGTAAAGAATTTTTCCGATTTTGAAGATGCAACTGGGGAATGGTTGGGTGAATTTTGGTTCAATCCTTTGTACAAAAATGTTCCTACGGCTGGGTATAATTGTACAACTTATCACAACTATATGGATAAGCCAATTCCAAATTCATACGATGATGAAGACCCTGAATATATGATTGAATACACATATATGGTAGATAATGCTACCGATGAAATCATTTGGATTCAATGTTCTTCGGAGGAATAATATGAGTAAAGAAGCTAAATATACAATTTATTTTGTTGGTTTTATTTGCCTTTTAATTTTTATTGGTGGTATGTTATCTGGTTGCAAATCAAAAGGTTATCAAGGATTAATTTATCACGAAAAAGATTTGATAGCAAAAACATCTTGTGAAGATGAAATGTTTTTGACAATTAGTCCAGATACTATTGAAGTTAGAAGTGTATATAATTCTTACGGTGCTTATTGGGATAAAGAAGTTTATAAGTACAATAATGATGGTAAGTACCGTGTTGAAAAGAAAGAATGTGATAGGTAAGTTATGACAAAAGAAGAATATAGAAAAAAAGTAATTGATGCGGTAATGTACATTTACGAATGTGAAAGAGAAAAAGCTGTAGAAATGGTTAGCAATATGGAACACATCATTGATAATAATTATTCTTGTGATTCTCAAGTTTTACCCATTACTACAGATGATATTTACGATACCGCAAGAGAAATAGTTTATTATTCTTAAAAGGGTTTTATATGTTAGATATTCAAGGAAAATATAATACAGCAAAAGTATTTACGGATAATGTGGATAGTGTAGCCTATTCACAAATTCTTAATATGATGTGCCAAATTTGGGCAAAAGATGTTAATGTTCGCATTATGCCAGACTGTCATGCTGGCAAAGGTTGTACTGTCGGAACAACTATGACCATTAAGGACAAAGTAGTCCCTAACCTTGTTGGAGTAGACATTGGTTGCGGTATGCTTGTAGCCAAACTTAAAGTAAAGTATATGGAATTTGGTAAGTTGGATAAAGTAATCCAACAAAAGATTCCATCAGGCAAGAACAAACGAGAACACAAACACCGTTACGCAAATAATTTTTCACTTGATGATTTGATTGCAAATGTAAGGGGTGAAGAATTGCTTGCTATCGGTTCGCTTGGCGGTGGCAACCATTTCATTGAAGTGGATAAGGATGATGAAGGAAATTATTATCTTGTAATCCATTCAGGTTCCCGTCATTTGGGTGTGGCTGTTTGTGAATATTGGCAAAATGTAGCTATCAAGGAATGTAAGGAATTGACTGACATTCGTGGTGCAGAAATTGCTAAGTTTAAAGCACAAGGAAAGACCGATGCTGAAATCAAGGAATTGATGAAAGACTATGACCACTTTTCTGTTCCTAAAGAATTGTCTTACTTAAAGGGTGAAAGTCTTGAAGGCTATCTTCACGATATGCAAATTGTTCAAGAATTTGCTATGCAGAATCGTGCTGCTATGTTAGATGTAATTGTTAAAGAAATGGGTTGGAAGGTTGTAGAACAATTTACAACCGTTCACAACTACATTGATATGAAGTCTATGATTTTGCGTAAAGGGGCTATTTCAGCCAATGCAGGCGAAAGGGTAATAATCCCTATGAATATGCGTGATGGTTCGCTTATATGCGTTGGAAAGGGCAATCCTGATTGGAATTACTCGGCACCACATGGGGCAGGTAGAATTATGAATCGTTCTACCGCAAAGAACACAATTTCTATGGAAGATTACAAGAAAGCTATGGAAGGTATTCATAGTATTTCAGTAAATGCCAATACTATTGATGAGTCGCCGATGGCTTATAAACCAATGGAAGAAATCATTGAAAATATCAAGGACACTGTAGAAATTGAAAAAATAATTAAACCAGTTTATAACTATAAAGCATCATTTGATGATTAAGGAGTAACTATGATACTAGAATTTTACATTCCATTTGAAGTACATCGGTATGATAAGAAAAAGGAAGAATATGTAAATTGTTCTGACTATGACCCAATGGAAATGATTGAATCTATTGAAAATGGGTTGTGCCGTGATTTAGCTTGGCCAGTAATGTCACAAGGACTTGGTTTCAAGTACAAGTTACAAGGACAGGGAACTCGTCACATTACCTATCGTAACAAGAAACTTTATCTTTGTTTTCAGGTAGAAGTGGAATTTCCTACTTTTGATTTTGTTTACGATGAAAATAACATTTGGCAAAAGCCTGACCACAGTGAATTTGAAAAACTATTGAAAAGTATGATTGATGAAATCAATGGTGATTTGGGTGATGGCTGGGGTGAAGGTTTTGAACAAAGACATTTCAAGTACAATGGTGAAGAATGGTCACCAACATCAGGTTCAGTAGAATATGTTAAGTGGTGCGGTCTTGGTTATTCCAAGAAACAAGATAAAATCATTGACACAATCTACTATGCCAATAAAAAGAAGAATGAACTTGACTTGAAAGAAGGTTGGGTTGATAATTCTGGTATAATAGAAGGAAATTTCCATAGGGCTATATTCAATGCTGCCAATGATTATAAGTATATGGAATTGTTTAAGAAGTATGATGATGCTGGAGTCTTGTTAAAAACCGATTGTTATAATAGATACCAAAAGAAAATTAATGACCTTTATGTAGAATATCAAGTAACCAAGAAATTTGCCAATGCCTTTATCAATTATTATCTTGAAAAGGTAAAGACAGGTGAATATTATGGTGGAAAGGATATAAAGGATTTGAAAGAATTTCAATTAACTTTGAAAACTTAAATTTACATAAAAATAAGATTAAACCATTGACAAAATCAATGGTTTTTTCTATATTAAGGTATGTAAAAGAAACAATAAACAAGAGAGGTAACTTATGGCACAGATTCGCCGCTACATTTATGAATACTATCGTTACAACCCGCAACTTGGTACATCGGTTCGCAAGGGTGAAGTTTACGAAACCACTTTGAAGAAGGCTGAAAGAACTGCCAAGCGACATTGTGATGATTACACTACCTATGGTTCTCTTAGCTTTAAGCAAGTCATTCAGGTTTCTAAGCCCATCGTACTTGGTGTTGATGTGCAGGAACGAAAGAAGACCTATGGTGATTATCCTCACGAAAAGGAATACAAGGAATACCAGAACCTTTATCCGGAAACCCATTCTAAGGGTTGGGATGAATTGACGGAGGTTTAAGATGAAGAAAATTCTTTTTGTAATTATGTTGTTTGCTATGTCTGCTTTTGCAGATGATATGTGTGTAGTAACTTTCAAGATTAAGCAATCTACATTCACACTTAGCATTAGTGAACACTTGAAGAATGAAGCAAACAAGCAATTTCTTCAGATTCCGGTAGATTGTGATTTCTACAAGACCTTGAGTGTTGGTCAAGAACTCCACAATGAATTTAAAGTTGGTTCGTTCATTTTCAATGGCGATTTTTCTCGCCTCAAGATTACAGTTGAAAACAAGCAAATTGTGAGGAAGTAATTATGATTGATGAATTTTTTAAAAATATCTTTCCGTGGTTTCTTGGTCTTTTTATAGTTGCTATTACGGTTTATTTCTTCTATTACCATATTAGCAACTATATCAACAATAGAAAGCACCCTGAACACGAATCCCGCATTGTGCAGATGAAGAATGGTAAGTTCCAAGTTCAAGAATGGTTGGGAAATTTGTATAGTCCTGAAGAAGATTACATTTGCTATTGGCAGGAAGCTAAGTCTTTCTTGAAGAAAGCTACTTTTGATACATTGGAAGAAGCCAAAGCCGCCAAGATTGAACACGATAAGACTTATAATGAAATAAAGAATCGTGATGTTGTAGATAAAGTAATTGAAGGGGCAGAAAATTAATGTCTAATTACATTTCCACACAATCAAAGATAATGGGAATGGTTCGTTATTTCGCAAAGTTCAATAGAAATATTGGACTTTTTGATACTATGGGTGGCGTGTTCAAACTATTAGATTTGAACAAGCAAGATAAGGAACTTTGGGTATTAATTTCCAATCATTTCAGCGAAAACATGTGGGGTGATTATTATATTGTTAGTGAAGAATATTCAAATAAAGTAACTCATACTGCATATCGTCTTCAAGATGAAAAAAATTGTAGATTCTTTTTACCAAAATTGTATGTGAAGAGAATTGATGATGATTTACAGCACCACCCTTACACAGTTGGTATATGTGTATCTAAGCCTAAATTACTTTGCCAATACATTGATGATGTAAAGTATGCCTATGGACTTTCTATCTATGGTGATAAGGCTAATTTTGAAATTAATTCATATACTGATGATATTGAAGATTTCAAGAAAATTTATTCACAATTTGAAGAACAAGTTAAGTTGAATGAAAAGGAACTTGCCAGATATTCTCTTCTTAGAAAGAAGTATGATATTTACTTGAAGAAACTTGAAATTAACAAGGATTTCCGATGAATATAATAAAGAAAATTTGGCTTTATATGGCAAAGAAGCAAACCATTAAAAAGTATGGTCAGCTTGAATGTGATAGTACAATGAGTTTGTTTATGCAGAAATACCGTGAATATCAGTCTGATATGTTTTGTATTCATACAAATTTGGTTAAAGTATTGAGAGATATTGACCAAGGTATTGATAGTGGTTGTGAATATAGATTACAAAAACTTATTACAAATTTGGATAATGTAAAATATAAATTTGTAAAATTATTTAAACAATACCGTCATTGTGTAAGAATGTATCATTGGATGTACACACACGGTCACCATAATAAGTATGCCAAAATATTTGATGATGGTCTAACATTCAAAATGTGTTACGAAAACATGATTGAAAAATATGAATTTGAATTTAAGCCATTTGATATTTCTTTGGAACTGAAAAAGTATAAGATTAACAAGCGAAAAAAGGAACTAGAAAATGACTTTAATGGATAGAATTAAAAGATACTTTGCTCGTCAAAAGCATAAGTACATCACCAAGATGCATTATTCCAATCCAGATATTTGTAAGATTGAAATTGAATATATGGATAATGTTTACAAGATTTGGTATAATTCATTGGATAAGTTTTTGGGCAGTATTGCCGTAATCATGTCTGAATATATGCAAGGCAGACGAAATGATGCTAATACGAAAGAATGTATAGATTTTTATTATGGCGAATTGAAAGATGTTCAAACAAAACTGAAAAATCATTTAAAAGAATGTTCACATAAGTGTAGGTTGTTCTTGTTCTTTACAAAAAAGGGTTGTATAAATGAATACTATCCAGAAGGATTTAAAGTTGGTTTGGAAAGACACAAGGTCTTATCCGAATCAATGATTAATTATGACCCTTATCTTGATTTTAAGCAAATGAAAGTAGAAAAGAAGAAAAAAGACATAGAAAAAGATTTTCATTAACAAAAGTTTACACATATACATAATTATTGAAGATAGCAATATCTGCTATCTTTTTGTTATATTTAAATAGGATAAATTATATTAGGTCAAAATATGAAAGATATAGTAATCAAGAAAATAGACGAATCATTTGTAGAATTAGAAACATCTGACGATATTAACCATAACATTTATGTAAAGTATTCTGAATATATGCCACGGATTCCAATTTTCACCAGCATATAAGATTAAACGATGGGATGGTAAGTATCACGCATACAACATCAAGGCTAATCTATTGCCTATTGGATTGGTTAAAGACCTAATAAAGTGGTTAATGGCTACAAAGACCTCTTTTGAACTACAGGGGTTTAGAGATTTAGAATTATTTGAGCCACTTGACGAAACCGCCTATAAAGCCCAAATAAAGGACAATATGAAAAATGCCCCATTTGATATTAGAGATTATCAAGATAGGGCTGTAAGGGCTGCATTGTCAAATCACAGGGGTATTTTGCTATCTTGTACATCTAGTGGTAAATCTTTGATGATTTATAACATTATTCGTTGTATCAGACAGCAAAATTTCAAGAAAATACTTTTGATTGTTCCAAATATTATGTTGGTTGACCAAATGTATGACGATTTCAAAGATTATGGCTATGATAACATTGACAAAGAAGTAGAAAGATTGGGAGGTGGTCACGAAGCCTACTTGGATAGACCTGTATTGATTTCTACTTGGCAAAGTTTACAAAACAAAGAGGAAGATTTCTTTGAAAAATACGATGCAGTGTTCGTAGATGAAGTTCACGCAAGTAAGGCTGAAGTTCTAGGTAAGATTATAAAATCTTGTACAAATGCTAGATTCAAGATTGGTACAACTGGTACTTTGCCAACAGACAAGGCAGAACTTTTGAAGATTAAGGCCGTTATGGGTGAAGTAATCTTTGAACTTAAATCTAAGGAATTGATTGATGTTGGTGTTTTGACAAAGATTCAAATAGCCAATGTTATTGCCAAATATCCTGACGAATTTGTAAAGATGAATAAGGGTAGAAGTTATCCTGAAGAAGTTCGTATGGTTGAAGAATATGAAAATAGAAACAAGGCACTAAAAATGATTATTGACCATACAAATGAACAGCACAATGTATTGATTCTTGTAAACCATTTGAAGCATGTCAAGCTATTACAAGAATGGTTTGCAAAGGAATACCCAGACAAGAAAGTATCTACAATTACTGGTGCTGTCAAGGGTAGCGAAAGAGCAGAAATTAGAACTGGTATTGAAAATGAAGATGGAACTATTTTGTTAGCAACTTATCAAACTATGAGTACCGGTGTTAATATGCCAAAGCTACACGATGTTATCTTGTATGCAAATAGTAAGTCAAAGATTAAGGTTCTACAAAGTATTGGTAGAGGATTAAGAAGACATAAGACAAAGAGCCAAATTATCCTTTACGATGTTGTAGATGATTTAAGCTACAAAACTAAGACAGGAAGGGTTGTTGATAATTACTTGATAAAGCACTGGAAAGAAAGAATGAATTACTACAAGGAACAAGATTTCCCAACAATTACTACAACAATTAACATTTAATTCTTTGGCTCCTCCCAGCGAGGAGCCTTTATGATAAATATAGTATTATGGCAGATATTAATATAACATATAAAATAGAAGATGATGAATTAATTTGTTTAGAATCAGATGATACTACTGGTGAATACATTCGCTGGAATAACCAAAAGAATATGCGTTATTCTATTGGTGATATGCCATTTAATATAAACTATGCTAGACTTAGTGAAGAGTTTAGAGTTGTTGATGGAACAAATGTTGTTATTGAAAGTAGCGATTATCCAGCAAAAATAAAAATTAAGAATAAAATAGAATCTACACAATTAGATAACCGTATCAAAAACCTTGTTTATTATTCTTGGGATAAGACATATATTGATAATTCCACCGTAATTGAAACAGACCTTGATGGTATATTGGTAAAAGACATAAAGATTGACGATGGTGAAAGTGTTCGTTTTGGTGAAGAAAGAAAGGGTTGTATTTATGCTGCCAAATCAAACTTAGATAAGGGTTATCTTACACCATTAATGACTGTCAATGGTTTAATGACAATCATTAAAAATAATAATGATTATAAATGCTATTTGTTAAGAAGTGTTGATGATGAATGGTCACATTGGGTTGAATTAGTTGTTAATAAGACTGTTTATTTCTATTGCGAATATTCAGATTGGAATGGAACTTGTTATGATACATCCACAACAGGGGCATTATCAACAAATTCAACATATAGATTTAGTTTTGATAGTTCTACTTGTCAATCATACTATGATTCTTATTATAGTGTTACCACTAATGGAACAGAAGTACAAAAATCACCTGCTACTGTCCAATGGTCAATAAATTCTTATGACATTGATAGTGAGAATAATTTAAGAAATTTCCTATTAGATGAAAATGGTTCACAATTTGTACGAAACAAGTACACCAACAATGAACCAATTACAATGTGTCAGGCTATTCCTGTAGATGATGTTATTTCAGAAAATGGTCAAGATGTTTCATCTTCAAATAAGTGCTATATCTTGTTTGATTATCAATCAAATGATACACAGCAATATGCCTTGTATTCACCTGAACTCCTAGAAACCTATGGTATTGGTTTTATTAGAAGTGATTGGATTATCTATGACAAGGATGGTAATTTAAGGGTTGAGTTCTGGCCAGAAAAGGCTAGTAATTTGTTGTTTGATAAGACAACTGGTAACCCTACATTGGAAACAACATCAGGTAACTATGAACATAATGCCGCCAATCCTTTGTATGGATGTATAAAATCATTTAGAACCGCAAAAAGTGTGATTGAAGTTGGTATAAGTGATACAGCTGAATTAGCTAATGAAGCAATCTTTGTTAATACAAAGGAAAATGTAAGAAATTTGTTACAAAATAGAGCTAGTATTTGCCGTTGCTACAAGATGTTTAAATTTCAGTCTGCAAGTGTTGGCGAATCTAGTGTGTTACTAAATAGCAAACCTTTGTACATAAAAACTGAAGGTACAATGATTCATTATTGTAAGGCAGA
>Ga0247611_10005520_pt1 | contig 16673 bp, 12 predicted proteins | sample 177DNAGHGhighgp2_FD_192422 | JGI IMG/M metagenome (GOLD analysis project Ga0247611, IMG submission 192422) | Sheep rumen microbial communities from Palmerston North, Manawatu-Wanganui, New Zealand - 1770 DNA GHGhigh gp2 | ecosystem: Host-associated > Mammals > Digestive system > Stomach > Rumen... | reverse complement strand
TATATGAGTACATATATATAAAGGGATGGGAACCGCTCCAGACCGAGTCCAGGCGGGCATACTCGGGCTCGATCGGGACTTTGATATAGCGTCGGCGCAGCTGCTCCTTTCGCGAGACTTTGCGGGCGTTGAGCCATTTCAACCCACGGCGGGAGTAGTGATCCTCCACCTCCTCCCTGCTCAGCGCGCTCGTGCGGTCGAGAAACTTCCCCGCCTGGTCATGGTCCACGAATAGAGTACTGTCGCGAGAGAGGCCCCGCAGGAAGCGGTCGTACTTGTCGTAGCCGCGCAGTTGCCCACGGCGGAAGTCCTCGCCCGTTATCAGGACAGGCTCAAGGCGCAGCGTGTCCTCCATCACATACATTACGGGATCGAAGCGCAGTTGCCAGCGCGGGTCCTGGAGCGAATCACTGACTACTATCAGAAACTCCATATCGACCATCCCCAGCCGCTCGGCTACATTTCGGAAACGCGCTACCAGAACTGCGGCGCTCAGCTGCTCGGTCGCGACCATCTCCCCCGTCGCCTCGTCGCGTACGGCGTTCATAATATGCATCTGACGGCCCTCCTCGTCGCTGACGAGCAGGTCCTCGACCTTAGTTTGCCGGATTTGCTGGACTTTTTCCTCGCTCATCGCCGGCAGCGCAAGAGAGGCAGTCTGGGCTGAAGAACGGATATGGTCAATTTTTCTTGTAGAAGCGCACGAGCCTAGCAGGGCGCAGGCGGCCGCTACTAAGGCCACCATAGTGATTTTTGAAGTTTTCATAGTATTTCATGATTGGATCAGTTTTCTTTAAGTTTTAGGTGAAGGTCTCCGCCGGTACTCCAGATCTGTACCGTCTGAGAGTTGTTGAGCTGGACTTCCAGAGGCTCTTCGGCCCGTTTTTCAGGATCCAGGGCGTCAGAAGCCGCTCCGTACCAGTGAAGGATTTCAGAAGCGTATTTCTTAAGCATTTCGCCTGCCGGAGTAATGGAAAGAGAGTTTCTGCTGCGCTCGAACAGAGCGGCTCCTGCCTGGCGCTCGAGCTCCTGAATATTCTGGCTCACGGCGGACTGGCTTACGCCCAATTCGCGCGCGGCAGCCGAAAAGCCACCGAGCTCCGCAACGGTTACAAAAACCCTCAATCTGAAATCTTCCTCCAACATACTATACAAATATAAGAATCATTTTTTATATTTGTAGCTCGAACCAAAATCTAGAAGACGTGAAAAAGACTATTCTAATCGCCGCTCTGTGCTGCCTGTTCGCAGGTTTTGCCGGCGCTAAGGAAAACACCGAAACCGTCAGGACAGACAAGGTCTATGTCTCCCTCTCGGGTGGGACTCAGATCTCGCTGAACCTTAGATTCATCGATGTCGGAGGCCAGTTTGAGCTTGGTTGGTGGTTCTCACCATACACCGCTATAGCTATCAATGGCGGCGGAAACATCATCGTCGGTCGTAATACTGCAGGAGCAGACGATATTTTCGCTGGAAAAGAATTCGATCTTCAGGCCCGTGTGCTCGGTCTGCTCGAGCTTACGAACCTTTTCCTCGGAGAGGAAGAGGGTGCCAGAACTAAGTTCCACATCGCCGGATATGCCGGACTCGGCAAGATAGTCAACGAATTCCCTACCGCCGGAACAGCCTACTACTGGCTCCCTTCCATCGGTATCGATCTGAGCGACCGTATCTCCCGTCATACCAGCATCTTCGCAAGGGCAGGAGTCAATATCTATCACCCGCTGCGCAACCTTACCGTCTATCCTGAGGCCAACCTCGGTCTTAGGTTCGGTCTTGGGAAGGGCCGCACCTACGACAAGGACCCTCATCAGGCGTATAAAGACAATATTGCCGCTCTTGAGCAGGAACTTGCCAAGGAAAGACAGAAGGAGAAAGTAAAGACAGATACTCTCGTCATTACCGAAACAAAAGAGGTCGAGAAGATAGTCCACGATACCGTTACAGTTAAGATCAATCAGGTAGATACCCTTACTATCTACGACGTAGTAGAGGTAGGAGAAGGCGTCCCCGCCCCGGCAGATACTGTCTATGTCAAGGCAGATACCGTCTATGTCAAGTCGGCTCCTGAGATTCTCGTCAAGACTGTATATTCAGACAGCCTCAACACAAATGCAGTAGACTCTGTCGCGGCCTATGAGCCTGTAGTCCAGGTAGATACCGTCTACATCCTGTCTGAACCCGAGGTTGTTTTCCAGATCCAGACAGACACCGTCTTCGTCCAGACCGAGCCCGAGGTTCAGGTCCAGGTCGAAGTCCAGACAGATACCGTTTTCGTTCCTTCAGATCCCGAGATTATGGTCCGGACCGTCTACGTCAACAAAGAGCCCATCGTCATCAAGGACACCGTTTTCGTAGCAACAGACCCTGAGGTCCAGATCCAGACCGTCTATCGCGACAAGGAACCCGTCATTCTGGTAGACACCGTATATGTTCAGTCCGAGCCCGAAATCGAGGTCAGGACCGTCTACCGCGACCGCGAAGTTGTTAAGGTTCAGAAAGATACCGTTTTCATGGAGCTCGAGCCGGAGGTTCAGGTAAAAGTCCTCAAGGATACGGTCTATATCCCTTCGGAGCCCGAGATTCAGGTCCAGGTCGAAGTCCAGAAAGATACCGTCTTCGTTCCTTCCGAGCCTGAGATTCAGATCCAGGTCGAGGTCCAGAAAGATACCATCTTCATCCCTTCCGAGCCCGAGATCATGGTCAGGACCGTCTATGTCAACAAAGAGCCCGTTATCGTAAAGGATACAGTCTTTGTAGCCACAGACCCTGAGGTTCAGATCCAGACCGTCTACCGCGATAAGGAACCAGTTATCGTAAAAGACACCGTATATGTTCAGTCTGAGCCCGAAATCGAGATCCGCTACCGCGACCGCGAAGTCGTAAAGGTTCAGAAAGATACAGTCTTCGTCCCGTCAGAGCCTGAAATCCAGGTAAAGGTCGATACCGTTTTTGTCGCAGAAGAGACTAAGACAGATACTGTTTTCGTTGCATCCGATCCTGAAATCCAGATAGATACGGTCGTAATTGAAAAGGACCCTGTTGTCCAGATCGACACCGTAGTTATCGAGAAAGATCCTGTTGTCCAGATCGATACCGTAGTCGTTCCCGTCCCGGTGCCCGTAGAGCCCGAGAGTACTCTCATCTACGTAGTGTTCCCTGAGAACGCAGCATGGGTAAACTACGGAGCCCGCAAACAACTGGATAAATTCGCTAAGGAAATCAATGAATACGATGGCGATGCGAAGTATTTGATGATCGCTCCCGTCTCCCCCGACAGCGAAGACACCGTCAAAGCCTACAATCTCGGAGTAAGGCGCGTTTCTCAGGTCAGGCTCCACCTCATCAGGGAGAACGGTGTAGACAGCCGCAAACTCCGTGAGTCTGTAGTTACCTCCAAGGCCGGCATCCCGGTCGAAGACGGCAACGCCTTTGTAATCGTAGCCCGCGAAGACGATCCCAGAATCGCCGAAATCCTGGGGGAATAACCGATAGCTCCGATGGCTAAAATCCACTCGGAAAACATCCTCTACAACATCCTCCGTTTCCCGGTGGATGCCTGTACGAGGCGAATGTTCAGAAAAATGAGGACCTCGGGGAAGAGCAATCTTCCGAAGGACGGGGTCCTTATTCTTACCCCTAACCACTGCAATACTCTGCTGGATGCGCTGGTAGTTCTCCAGTGTTCCCGCCGTCCTACCGCCTTCGGTTCCAGGGCCGATATCTTCCGCAACCCGAAGATCGCAGCGCTTCTGAACTGGCTGAGGATGGTCCCTATGGCCCGTTTTCGCGACGGCTTGTCCGAGGTTAAGAAAGACTTCGCAGTCTTCGACGAAGCGGCCGAATGTGCTATTGCAGGAGTCCCCTTCTGTATCTTCCCCGAGGGTAAACACACCCCCGGCTACGAAGTCCAGCCTATCAAGAGCGGCGCATTCCGCATCGTGGAGGCGGCCCTGGAAAAAACAGACAAGAAAGTCTACATAGTCCCGATGGGCCTGAGTTATTCTGATTTCTACCGCCCGAAGCCCGATATATATATAAGGTATGGAAAGCCTATACCGGCTGAGGAGATTCTGGCGCTTCCTCCCAAAGAAAGAAGCGAAAAGCTCCACGATGCTATCCAGGAACTCGTCATCCAGCCCGAACCGGATAAGAATTATCTTATTCCTACAGTTCTGAAATGGCTGCTTAGCATAGTGTTCTCTCCTGTCATACTGGCCGCCATCCTTCTTTCCTGCCCCATCTGGATCGCTTCCGAGTCCATCGTCCGCTTCAAGGTTAAGGATAAAGCATGGTCAAACACCGTAAGGTACGCCTGCCGTCTGATAGGAACTATCCTGCTTACTGTTATTTACGGAGTTTTAGGCTTTATTTTCCTGCCCTGGTGGGGAGCTCTCGCCCTTATCCTGTTCTTCTGGATAGCCCCGAACTTCTTCTACCAGATCTTCAGGTAAAGACAATAAAAAAAGGCCGGATGTCCGGTCTTTTTTTGTTGCCTTGTTGCGTATTACTCGCCGGGAGTGATAGCTCCGGTAGGGCAAGCGTCTGCGCAGGTTCCGCAATCGATGCAGATTGCAGGGTCGATGCTGTAGACATCACCTTCTTTGATAGCGCCGGTAGGGCACTCACCCTGGCAGGTTCCGCAAGCGACGCAAGTGTCGGCAGAGATTTTGTAAGCCATAATGTTTGTTGTTTAAGAATTTCGCAGGTGCAAATGTAACAATTTGTGGTTAACTTTGCAATTATGTCAAAGGCAATGTTTAAAGCTTTTATCGCATTTATGGCAGGCCTGCTTCTCAGCACCGGAGCCTTCGCCCAGAGCCGTTTCGGCGGAATCGTTTCCGTGGACAAGACAGTCCACGACTGGGGCGACGTTACGGTCAAGGACGGTCCACTTTCCTGCAGCTTTACCGTTACCAATATCTCAAACGAGCCGGTAATGATCCGTACGGTCGCCAGTTCCTGCGGCTGTACCGGAGTCAAGTGGACTATCGGCGAGATTGCGCCCGGACAGAGCGGAACTATCGAGGCTACCTACGCAAACGACGAGGGCCCGTATGCTTTTGATAAATCTCTTACAGTCAATTTCGTAGGGGTCAGGAAGCCCTTGATTCTTCATCTTCGCGGCGTTGTCCATCCGAAGAAAATGCCTCTGAAAGATACTTATACGGTTCAGTTCGGTCCCCTGGGTCTACGCGAAGGCGAAGTGAAGATAGGAAATCTCAGCCAGGGAGAGCAGAAGAGCATGGAACTGAGGGTGGCGAACGTAGGTAAAAAAGAGATCAAAGTCGGTTTCGACTGCGTCTCCCCCTTCCTTTCCTTCACTCCTTCCGAGCTGAAGATCGCCGGCAACAGTACGGCTGTCCTTGGGGTGACGGTGAGAGCAGACCGCAGCCTATGGGGCCCGAACCTGTATTATGCGACCCCGGTGGTTGATGGGGTCAGGCAGGAAGGCCGGATTGCGTTCACCGCTTCGACCCGCGAGAATTTCGACGCCTGGAGCGAGGCTCAAAAGGCCGCGGCCCCGGCGGCCCAGTACGACGGCTCGTTCGCGGCAGATCCGGCCGAGGCCGGAACTCCGATCCGTGCGACCTTTAAGATAGCCAACAGCGGTAAAACTCCCCTGACTATCTACAAAATCGATTTCAACAATTCCAGAATAACTCCGCTTAAGACTGTAAACAGCATCAAAGCCGGCTCCAAGGCCGTATTTGAGTTCGAGTTGGATACCGCCGGGATGAAGCCGGAAGGCGATAATCTCGGAATCATCACTCTCTACACAAATGATCCGCATCATAGCCTGATTCATCTTTATATTGACGTGATTATTTTGTAACTTAGCGGCGCAAATTTTCCCAAGAATGGCAGAAGAGCAGATTAAATACACAGACGACAACATACGGACTCTCGAAGGTGTGACCCACATCCGAATGAGGCCAGGTATGTACATAGGAAGGCTGGGAGACGGACGCAGCCAGGACGACGGTATCTACGTAATGCTTAAGGAGATAGTCGACAACTCTATAGACGAGTTCTCGATGGGCTACGGTAAGCAGATCACTATCGATATCGCTGAAGACGGGCTGGTCAGCGTTCGCGACTATGGACGTGGAATTCCGCTGGGCTCGGTAGTCAAGGCGGTCAGCGTCCTCAATACCGGCGGTAAGTTCGACGACAAAGCCTTCAAGAAGTCTGTAGGTCTGAACGGCGTAGGCTCTAAGGCCGTAAACGCCCTCTCTTCCGATTTCAGGGTCTGTTCCTATCGCGACGGCCTCTCTCATTGGGCAAACTTCGTCAAGGGCGAGCTGGTAGGCGAAGCTGAAGAACCGACTAAAGAAAAGAACGGAACCCTTATCTCGTTCCGCCCCGATACTGAGATGTTCGGCTCCTTCGCCTTCAACATGGACTATGTCGAGACGATGGTCAAGAACTACTCCTACCTGAAGAAAGGCCTGACCCTCGTCCTCAACGGGACGTCCTACCGCTCGGAGAACGGCCTGCTGGACCTTGTCAACGACAATCTGAGCGAGGAGCCGCTCTACCCGCCGATCCACCTCGAAGGCGAGGATATCGAGATAGTCCTGTCCCATGGCAACGCCTACGGCGAGAACATCTCCTCCTTCGTCAACGGCCAGAACACCCGCGACGGCGGAACACACCTCGCGGCCTACCGCGAAGCTATCGCAAAGACCCTTAAAGAATTCTTCGGAAAGAATTATGAGCCTGCAGACTGCCGTCAGGGTGTTGTAGGAGCTATCTCGATCCAGATCCAGGAGCCTAAGTTCGAGAGTCAGACAAAGATCAAGCTCGGTTCTACCTACCTCTGGGAAAAGAACGGAGATGTAGGCCCTACCATCCGCTCGTTTGTCAACGACTTCGTCTCGAAGGCCCTTGACGACTATCTTCGCATCCACAAAGAGATCGTCCCCATAATCGAGGAAAAGATCAAGTCCAACAAACAGGAGCGCGAAGAAATCGCCGGTATCCAGAAAAAGACCCGCGAGAAAAACAAGAAAGCCAACGTCTACAATAAGAAGCTCCGCGACTGCCGTTATCACTACAACGATAAGATTACAGAAAGGACTCCGCAGGAAATTCAGGACTACATAGACGCCTCTTCGATATTCATCACCGAGGGAGACTCCGCATCGGGAACCATCACAAAAGCCCGCAATGCAAACTATCAGGCTGTATTCTCTCTGCGCGGTAAACCCATCAACTGCTACAAGGAAAGCCGTAAGAGGGTTGCCGAAAACGAGGAACTCAACCTTCTGATTTCAGCCCTCGGAGTCGAAGACGATCTGGAGAACCTGCGCTACAACCGCATCGTCGTAGCTACTGATGCAGATGACGACGGAATGCACATCCGTATGCTCGTCCTTACCTTCTTCATGAAGTATTATCCGGACCTTATCCGCCGCGGCCATGTCCACATCCTCCAGACTCCCCTCTTCAGGGTCCGTAACAAGAAAGACAATGTCTACTGCTACGACCAGGCGGAGAAGGAAAAGGCAATAGCCCAGTTGAAGACCGGAGTGGAAATTACCCGATTCAAAGGCCTCGGAGAGATATCGTCAGACGAATTCGCCGACTTCATCGGCGAAGGCATGCGTCTGGACCACGTAAAACTCGCAGACGAAGAGAGTATTTCCGAAATTATGGAATTCTACATGGGCGACAATACCATCGAGCGTCAGAACTTCGTCCGTGCTAACCTCCGTTCGGAGGAAGAGCTCGAGGATGTCGATATCTAATGGGTCCCAAATTCAACAAATTCATCTTCAATAAGATCCTCGGTTGGAAAGCGGCCGAAGGCGAAGGCCTTTACCCCGTAGACAAGGCCGTCATTCTCGCCGCGCCCCACACCAGCATCTACGACTTCGTCGTCGGTTATTTCTACTACCGCTCGCTGGGCGGGCGCCTCAAGATCATGATCAAGAAAGAGGCCTTCTTCTGGCCTCTCGGCCCCATCCTCAGACACCTCGGCGCCTTCCCCATGGACCGCAAGAACCCGCAGCGGATGATGATGAGCATCATCCACGAAATGTCCCGTCCGGACTCGAAATGTCTTCTTGTCATCTGCCCGGAAGGAACCCGCAAAGCAGTCCACAAATGGAAGCTCGGCTACCACAAAATCGCCACCGCCTGCAACGTCCCGGTCTTTCTGGCCCACTTCGACTATAAGACCCGCGTAATCGGCACCGGCTCCGAATCCCCGGTCCCTCTTACCGACGATGCCAGGGCCGATACCGACCGCATCCAGCAGATGTATGAAGACATGCATCTGACCGCTCTTCATCCCGACGGATATACTACTAAATAATTTTGTCATTTAAATAATTATGTCTATATTTGCGTCCCCTTTTGGGGGATGTATAATAATTAACGTATAACAAAATGATCAAACAGTACGAAACCGTTTTCATTGCAACTCCCGTTTTGTCTGACGCCCAGATGAAGGAAGCGGTTGCCAAGTACACAGACCTCATCAAGAACAATGGGGGCGAAATCGTGTACGAAGAGGATTGGGGACTCAAGCAGCTTGCTTACCCTATCCAGCACAAAACATCAGGATTCTATTACCTGATCGAATTCAAGGCGACTCCCGAGTTCGTAGCAACTCTCGAGACTCAGTATCACCGCGACGAGCGCATCATCCGCTACCTCACCGTAGCTCTTGATAAGGACGCTATCGCATACGCTGAGCACCGTCGTCAGGTCCGCGCCGCTAAGGCTGCTGCTCCTCAGGTTGAGGAAGCGCCCAAGGCCGAGATCGAAGAGCCCGAAGTTGAACCCGAAATTGCAGAGGAGGCATAATCATGGCAGCTAATGTAGAAAACAGCGGTATCCGTTATCTTAATCCTCCGACCGTAGAGGTTCGCAAGAAGAAGTATTGCCGCTTCAAGAAAGCAGGCATCAAGTATGTGGATTACAAGGACGCAGAGTTCCTCAAGAAGTTCCTCAACGAGCAGGGTAAGATTCTCCCTCGCCGCATCACCGGTACTTCTCTGAAGTTCCAGCGCAAGGTCGCCCAGGCTATCAAGCGTGCGCGCGCCATCGCCCTTCTTCCCTATGTTACTGACCTTCTTAAATAATTGATTGAGAGTATGAAGATTATCCTTAAAAAAGAAGTCGCAGGTCTCGGAGAGGCTCTCGACGTAGTAGAAGTAAAGGCTGGTTACGCTCTCAATTACCTGGTTCCTCAGGGATTCGCAATCGTCGGAACTCCTTCAGCTATCAAGCAGAATGAGGAGACTATCCGTCAGAGGGCACACAAAGAGGCTAAGCTCGTTGCAGACGCTCAGGCTGTTGCAGCTAAGGCAGAAGCAGTTGCTATCAAGATCGCAGCCAAGGTTGGCGAAGGCGGCAAACTCTACGGTGGTATCACCGCAGCTCAGGTCGCAGAGGCTCTCGCAGCAGCAGGCATCGAGGTCGAGAAGCGCAACATCGAGGTTCCTGAGATCAAGGCACTCGGCCAGTTCGAGGCTAAGGCTAAGTTCTACAAAGGCGTTTACGCTACCCTCAAGATCGAGGTTGTAGAGGCTGAGTAAGATCAGGTTAATTACCCAATAAGAGGCTGACCGTTTGGTCAGCCTTTTTTTATATCTTTGTCCTCGATATGACACTCGAACAACTCCGCGCCGAAGTCGCGCAAGAACTTACTTCAAACATTCTTCCCTTCTGGATTAACCGTATGACCGACCCCGCAGGCGGGTACTATGGCCGCAGAGACGGTAATGGAAATCTTGTAGATGGAGCTGAGAAAGGACTGATCCTGAACGCCAGAATTCTCTGGACCTTCTCCCAGGCCTACAGAATCCTTGGAAAACCGGAGTATCTGAAGGCTGCGACTCGCGCTAAAGACTATATTGCCGACCATTTTGTAGATCAGGAATTTGGAGGCGCTTATTGGAGTGTTGATTCCGAGGGCAAGCCGCTGGATACGAAGAAGCAGTTTTATGCTATCGCTTTCGCAGTCTACGGACTTGCGGAGTATTATCGCGCGGCCGGGGGTGATGCTCTTGACCTGGCGATTTCGCTGTATAGGAGTATCGAAGAACACAGTTTCGACTCTGAACTGAACGGTTATATAGAGGCTTGTACGCGCGACTGGGGGAAAATCGAGGATATGCGCTTGTCTGACAAGGATGAGAACTTCGCTAAGACTATGAATACTCATCTCCACATCCTCGAGGCCTACACCGGCCTTTACCGTGTCTGGAAAGATGAGGGGCTCCACTCTCAGCTTTCCAATCTTATCCGCATCTTCCTCGATAAGATTATCCAGCCAGACGGACATCTGGGACTGTTTTTCGACGAGAACTGGACTCTGCATGGAGTGATGCAGTCATTTGGCCACGACATAGAAACTTCGTGGCTGCTGGTCGAGGCCGCCGAAGTGCTCTGCGAGAGCGGAGATCCGATGGACCGTCTGCTCTATCTCGAATGTCTTGGGGCCAGCCGTGAGCTTGCGGCAGCAGCGACTGAGGGCCTTACAAGCGAGGGTATGGTCTACGAATACGATCCTGCGAGCGGATATCGCAAGGATGACCGCGACTGGTGGGTTCAGGCGGAGGCTGTCGTCGGCTACCTTAACCGCTGGCAACTTGCCGGCGACCCCGCAGACCTGGAGCGCTCGCTCGCGGAGTGGGACTATATCAAGCGCGCGATAATCGCCCCGGACGGGGAGTGGTACTGGGGTCGCCGCCCCGATGGCAGCGTCAACCTCGCCGACGACCGCGCCGGCTTCTGGAAATGTCCGTACCACAATGGACGTATGTGCATGGAGATAATAGCTCGCATCGGATAGCATATCCGATGCTAAACAGTATTTAGGGTAAAAAAGTATCAGTTTTTCGAAATTTTTGTATATTTGCCACTGAATAACACAGCATACAATGGCAGAAGTACTTGAAGAGATCACCCATCTGACCCCGAAGGACTGCTACTTCATCGTAGAGCGCCACAAAAGAACCTTCGACTACCCTATCCATCAACACGCCGAATGTGAGCTCAACTTCGTTGAGAACGCGAAAGGAGTGAAAAGAATAGTAGGCAGCAGCATTGAAGAAATCGGGGAGTACGACCTTGCTCTTATAAACTCTCCAACGCTCCCTCATGTGTGGGATCAGGGGAATTGCCCTCCAAAACAGATCCGTGAGATTACGATCCATTTTTCTCCCGACCTGTTGGGCGACAGCCTCATGTCCCGCAACCAGTTTGCATCGATAAAAGAAATGCTCGAAAGGGCAAAACACGGCCTTGCCTTCCCTACTTCAGCCATCATGAAAGTGTACAACTATCTTGATGGACTGGCAAGCGAAAAGGACTCTTTCAAGCAGTTCATGCACTTCACCCAGATACTCTACGAACTGTCCCGCTCGAAGTACCATGAACTTGACGTAACGGCCCATCCCGAGCGCCCCGAAACTACCGCAGAAGACCCCAGGATAGCATCTGTCAAGGATTATGTAGCATCCAGATACAATGAAGACATTACCCTCGAGACTCTTTCAGACATAGCCGGAATGACTCCTACTGCCTTCAGCCGCTACTTTAAGCTCCACACCGGCAGGACCGTCAGCAACTACATCATAGAGACCCGCCTGGGGGCTGCGTCCCGAGCCCTGGTCGATACTTCGCAGACCATCTCTGAAATCTGTTACAACTGCGGCTTCAACAACCTGTCAAACTTCAACAGGACATTTAAATCGAAACGTGGCGTAACACCCCGCGACTTCAGGATGAACTATAAGAAGAAAAAAGTGTTGGTCTAATAAAAAATTTGCACTATTTGTCAAATTAGTATTTGTTTACACTTATATATAAAGGTACTTTTGCAGAGTATAATGCGAAAGTACTTTTTTTAAGCACCCTAGCCACAAACACAAACAATATATTTTTTTACTAACCAATTTTATTAACCAAAAATCAGGTACAATGAAAAGCAAGTTGTTTACTTGCCTTGCGGCGCTCCTAGTGAGCGTAACCTTGATGGCTCAGACGAAAGTCACGGGCGTTGTCAAGGATGCCGCAGGCCCTGTCATTGGTGCAGCCGTAGTTGAACAAGGCACATCCAATGGCACGACTACCGATTTTGACGGCCGCTTCGAGCTCACCGTTAAGGAAGGAGCCACGCTTGAGGTCTCATCAATCGGTTACAAGACCGCAGAAATCAAGGTTGGGACAAAAACCTATTTCGAGGTCATTCTTGAAGAAGACAGCCTGTTCCTGGACGACGTAGTCGTTGTCGGTTACGGTACGATGAAGAGGAGCGACCTCTCGGGCGCTTCCGTATCGATGAAGGAGGAAGACCTCCGCGGATCGATCATCTCTTCGCTCGACCAGACTCTCCAGGGCCGTGCAGCCGGTGTTACTGCAGTGCAGACATCGGGTGCTCCGGGTTCATCTTCATCAATTCGCGTCCGTGGTCAGGCGACCGTCAATGCAAATGCAGAGCCTCTGTATGTCATCGACGGAGTTATCGTCCAGGGCGGTGGAAACTCGGGTTCGGACTTCGGTCTTGGCGATGCGCTCGGAAACGGCCGTGTCTCGACCATCTCCCCTCTGTCCACCATCAACCCTGCCGACATCGTCAGCATGGAAATCCTCAAGGACGCTTCCGCAACAGCTATCTATGGAGCTCAGGGAGCTAACGGTGTCGTTCTGATCACCACCAAACACGGTAAGGCAGGCGACGCCAAGTTCACCTACGACGGAATGGTCGCAGCTTCCCGCCAGACCAGCCGTATCCAGATGCTCAATCTCCGCCAGTTCGCCGAGTACTATAATGATATGGTAAATATCGGCGAGGTAGAGGCCAATCCTCTCTACGCCGATCCTTCCCTTCTCGGAAAGGGTACCAACTGGCAGGACGAAGTCTTCCGCACCGCTTTCCAGCATCAGCATCAGGTCAGCGCTACCGGCGGTACAGACAAGGTCCAGTACTATGTATCCGGCTCATACATGAACCAGGAAGGAACCATCATCGGTTCTCAGTTCGACCGCTTCAGCGTACGTACCAACCTGGACGCCCAGCTCAAGGAGTGGTTCAAGCTCGGAGTCAACGCCGCCTATTCCCGTACCCACGACAACCTTAAGCTTGCCGACGGTCAGGAAGGTGTCATCTTCTACTCCCTGTCCTCTCTGCCGGACATCCCCGTCTACGACATCGACGGCAACTATTCTACAGTAGTTCGTGAGGGATACAACACCAAGAACCCTGTGGCTCTTGCAATGTACAATGAGAACCTTCTCGAGCGCCAGAAACTCAACGGAGGTATCTACGCAGAACTTACTCCCATCAAGCATTTCACCTTCCGCAGCGAAGTAGGTTTCGACATCAGCAGCTCTGAGGCAGACACCTACAAGCCGAAGATCTCCCTCGGAACCTTCCAGCAGGGCAGCAACCAGATCAGCCAGCAGCGCAACGGAAGTACCTACTGGTCCTGGAAGAACTACCTTACCTATAATAATACATTCGGTAAGCACAGCGTTACCGCGATGATCGGTCAGGAAGCCTGGGAATCCCGCTGGGACTACCTTAGGGCTGCGAGCTCGGATCTCCCTTCTGACGAGATCCACAGCATCGGCCTTGCTACCAGCAAGTCCCCTACCATCGGCGGCGGCTTCGGATCGAGCGCAATGGCCTCCTTCTTTACCCGTGAGACCTACAACTACGACAACCGCTACCTCCTTACCTACACCTTCCGTTATGATGGTTCTTCGAACTTCGGTCCCGAGAACCGCTGGGCAGGATTCCACTCCCTCGCAGGAAGCTGGCGCTTCACAAATGAAGCTTTCTACCCTGCCGAGATGAAGGATATCCTCAGCGACGGTAAGATCCGTATCGGTTGGGGCCAGACCGGTAACTCCAATATCGGTTCAGGTGCCTGGGAGTCCGGAATGTCGAAGATGCCTTCCGCCCTCGGCGACAGCCAGCGTCCTTCGAATATCTCGAACATCTTCGTCCACTGGGAGAAGCAGGAGCAGACCAACCTCGGTATCGACCTTAACTTCCTCCAGAACCGCTTCAACCTTACTATCGACATGTACCAGAAGATCTCCCGCGACATGCTTATGTCGATGACTCTTCCTTCGTATATGGGTACTCAGGGTAACGGCTCATCGGCTCTCGCAGCTCCTAAGGGCAACTTCGGTTCCATCCGCAACCGCGGTCTTGAAATCACCCTCGATACTCACCCTATCGACAGAGAGTTCTTCTCCTGGGACAGCAACTTCCAGATTTCGTTCAACAAGAACAAACTCATCGCCCTCGACGGCAGCGCAAACGCTCAGCTCGTAGGTTACGGCCAGTGGAACGATATCGTCTCCGTTACTGAAATCGGCGAATCCCTGTATAACTTCTATGGATACAAGGTAGTCGGTGTCTACAAGGATATGGACGATATTCTCAATTCTCCTACACCCGAGAAGTTCCCCGAAATCAAGAAAGACGAGGCGGGCAATGATTACTACGCATTCGACCGCAATACTACCGTATGGCCCGGCGACCTCAAGTTCGAGGATGTCAACAAAGACGGAAAGATCAACGAGCTCGACCGTACCAACATCGGTTCCCCGCTTCCTAAGTTCACCTTCGGATGGACCAACACCTTCCGCTTCGGCAACTTCGACCTCAGCGTCTTCCTCAACGGATCCTATGGCAACAAGGTTCTCAACTACAACCTTCTCGGACAGGGCTGGAACGGTCTCGTTCATATGAACAGCGTCTGGTACAACCAGCACATAAGCATCTCCGACCGTGCACGCCTCGAGGTCATCGATCCCGAGAAGGAGTATAAAGCTGGCGAGTCCTGGCAGTGGGATGTCACCAATGTCCGCGTTTCCAACCCGAACACGAAGACCCCTCGCCCCACTATCGCCGATCCTAACGACAACGACCGCCTCAGCGACCGTTATGTCGAGGACGGTTCGTATATTCGCGTGAAGAACATCACCCTCGGCTACACTCTCCCGAAGAGCATGCTCGAGAAGATCCACTTCGACAATGTACGCGTCTATATGAATATCCAGAACCTCTACACGCTGACCAGATATCAGGGCTTCGATCCTGAGGTCGGTGCCTCCACTCAGGACTCGACAGGTCTTACCTTCGGTGTTGATAACGGACGTTATCCTTCGCCTATGACCTGCTCCTTCGGTGTAAATCTCACTTTCTAAAATGGAGGACAGCAAGATGAAAAATATATTCAAATACATCATTTGCGCAGCAGTCGTAGTTCTTTTCACCGTTTCGTGCGAGGACTTCCTCAACAGACCGGCTGAAGACCGTTATACTACAGCGCAGTACTATCAGAACGACGCTCAGGTAGAGCAGTCCGTCAACTATCTGTACAATTCCCCCTGGTACGACGTCATCCGCTTCTATATCTACGGTTCCGAGACCATGTGTGGAAACGTATATCAAGGCAACAACGCCTATTCAACCCTTACGGTAAACGGTACGGACCAGGACCTCAAGAATATGTCCTACTCCCTCTGGGCCGTCAACGCTCAGTGTAACACCGTTATCCAGAACATCCTCAACAGCACGGGCTCTGCCAGCACCGCCGCCAAGAACAAAGCTATCGGCGAGGCTCTCGCGTGGAAGGCAATGACTTACTTCCTGCTTGTCCGTACCTTCGGAGATGTTCCTATTATCCACGACAACACCCAGGTCATCAGCGAAGCTTCCTACAACGAGCAGAACAAGGTCCTCAAGGCAGATGTCTACGAGTACATCATTATGACTCTTGAGAAGGCTATGGAGCTTCTTCCCAAGGATCCCAATATCGGCAAGTACAACCGCATCGATTACTATGCGGCCGAGGGTCTCCTCTCGAAGGTATACCTCACCAAAGCCGGTCTTGGCGGATCAATCTCATCTGAAGAGGCAAAGGCAGACCTTACAAAGGCCAGGGATTACGCTCTCGATGTAATCGAGAACTCCGGCCGCAGCCTCACTCCCAATTATGAGGACGTATTCCGCCTCGAGCCCAGCATCTTCCAGGCTACCGGCGAGAACCTCTTCTCCTGGCAGTGGGCTTCCGGAACCGGTATCTGGACCGCTCAGAACTCAATCCAGAGCGATGTCAGTATGCTTGGTATCGACGAATTCGGAAATACCTGGGGAGACTGGAAAGGCCCCAGCGTAAACCTGATGGACCTCTTCGGAGTATCCGCCGACGTAGAGCCTGTACTCAGGGTCGACAAGGATGACCGCCGCCACGCCACCATTATGATGTTCGGCGACCAGTATTCCCAGTATTGGAGGGATAAGGGCGGCTTCGATATGTACCGCTTCTATTTTGATCCTGACTACTACCCTACAGGACTTGAAGCCAACGGTTCCAACCACCAGTGGTGCTGCCAGACCGGCGGTATGTACGCAAAACACATCTACGGCTGCGGTTCCGACCACGAAGCCGCTCTCGGAATTTCCGCCGACCGTATGTGTTATCAGCTCCCTACACACATCCTTCGTCTTTCAGACATTTATCTCGTGTGTGCAGAAGCTTATATGCTGCTTAGCGACGAGCCCAACGCCCGTAAGTATGTCAATGATGTCCGTAACCGCGCCCATGCAGTCCCGTACACCACTTCTATCACAGTCCAGGATATCTGGAAGGAGCGCCGTCTTGAACTCGCTCTCGAAGGCGACACCTGGTATG
>Ga0247611_10005519_pt1 | contig 16680 bp, 19 predicted proteins | sample 177DNAGHGhighgp2_FD_192422 | JGI IMG/M metagenome (GOLD analysis project Ga0247611, IMG submission 192422) | Sheep rumen microbial communities from Palmerston North, Manawatu-Wanganui, New Zealand - 1770 DNA GHGhigh gp2 | ecosystem: Host-associated > Mammals > Digestive system > Stomach > Rumen... | reverse complement strand
GGGTCACCTCGTGCACGGGACTCTCGTTGTCGCGCGCCTCAGGGTCATAGTTGTCGCCCTGTGGCATGCCACTTTGCGCCCCCATCCGGAAAGTGCCGCCCTCCACGCGCACCAGATTCGCGACCAGGTTCCGTACCACGGTTTTCTGCTCCTCGTTGAGCTCCATCGTGTCCGACCAGTGGATGAGGATCCCGTTGATGTTTTCCATCTTAGTGAAATCGTCATGCTCATAAAGGTAGTCCCCCTGCTCAAAAACAGGATCTTTCCCGCAAAAGGTAAAGAGAAGCCCCATCGTAAAAAAGAGAGCTACCCATTTGCTTTTATACCAATATCGTTTTACCCGTTTCATTGTCTATTCTTCATTCTTCATTCTACATTTTTCATTGGAAAGCTGAGCCCCACCCCCATCCGTACGCCCCAAGCGCATCTCACGTCGTTGATCGGGTTCAGGTTGTACATCATTCCGGTGGCTTCGGCAGAGAAGACGAGGTGCCAGATGTGGAACATCACGCCGAGCGAGGCGGTGGGACCGTAATAGCTCCGTTTCGGGTAATGGTGCCAGCCTTGGTCGCTCTCAAAGTTGAGGGTGCGATAGCCGAAACCGGCGCCGGCGTGGACGGAAAGCAGCATGCAGGGGCGTGCCACAAACCCGACTTGTCCGCCGAGGTAGGTGGCTTTGGATTTGCCGGTGAGGACGTAATGCCCGTTCTCCTCGAAGGGAGAGAATGCCCCTCGGTAGTTGAAGTTGGTCATGGCGCTGAGGTACCAGCCGAAGCGTTTCACCGTGCCGACCTTGAACCCGAAGGACCATTGCGGCATGGAGGTGTAGGCGGCATTGAGGGTGAAGAACGTGGTCAGTGGGTAGGTGTTGAGGAATGCCCTCCTCTTGGCCGCTCTTTCCTGTCGTTCGGCGGCCTTCTCGGCGGCGAGGAGGGCCCGTATGGAGACCTTCGCCGTGTCGTTGGCGGTCGTTCGGGAGAGTGGGGGAACTGTTTCTGTCTTCCCGACGCTATCCCTCTCATCCCGCCCTAAGTTATAGTTATTGTTATAGTTATTGTTATAGTCATAGTCATAGTCATTGTTGGTATAGTTGTAGTTATTGTCACCGTCCCCGCCATCGTAATCCATCGCCAGTCGGAATCCCGTGGAAGCATCATCGCCACCGAGGTAGAAGGAGGGGGTCACGTCCGGAAGGAATCCCGTCTGGACGGCGCACGTCCACTCCGATTCCGTGGGGAGGCGGTAGTGCATCTTCGTCTTTTGGTTGAGCCAGAAGATGAAAAGCTGCACCTCGTCGCGGGAGACATTGGTCACGGGCAGGTAGTCGTCGGCCTCCCCGTCCGTGCGGGTGCCCATGACCTCGTTCCAAAGCCGCCGCGTGACCTTGTGCTTGGCGATGTAGAAGCCTTTGACGGGACCGGCACCCGTTTGCGCGGCTGAAGCGTCGGTCGTGGGCGTGCAGGACGGCACAAAGCGCATCTCGACGAGGGGGTTGCTGTTTGGGGTGATGTCGTTTTGGGAATAGAGGCGTGGCAAGAAGATGGCTGATAAAAGACACACTATCAGCGTGATACAAAATGTCTGCCGTAATGCTGATAGGTTCTTTGCCATAAAGTCCGAAATATTACCAAATCCAAGATAAACTCGGCAAAATTATAAAAAAATCCAAATCATAGCCTTTTGAGACAACATACTCACTATAGTAATGAAACATATCAGGAAAGAGAGCAATACATGATAAAGATTCCTATTGTTTTTTTCATTAAATGAGTGTTGGTCGCTGGAAAAGATGGTTTAAGGTGACCACGTGCTGGAAAATCCCGCTGTGCGCATTTTGTTGAAGCCCAAAAGTGGTGATCAGCACATGTTGCAAGGCTTTTTTGGTTTTGGTTTCTTTGCGAAACAAGGTTTCCCTGTTGCGAAGATGTTCTGCATAACTGGCCTCTACCGTGAAATTATCTTGAGCGTATTTCATTTCGCAAACACTGATTACATTGTCGTTCCGGTCTATCAGCAAGTCAATCTGCCCTCCTTTCCAGTGTGTCCCGTCGCTATCGGTGAATGGTTTGCAAAGCCAAGTGTATGCGTTGCTCAAAATCCCCAGAATGCTCATGCTGCTTTTGATTTGATTCAAATGCAGCAGACACACCTGTTCGAAAGCATATCCAGACCATGCGTTTTTAGCCCCTGACCCTTGTATGTTGGTCCAGAAAAGCTCGTCTTGCCCGCTCCCTTTGGCTACAAATCGCAGGTGAAAAAGTGAAAAAAGGTCAGTGAGCTGATACAAGGTGTTCTTTCCCTTTTTTCCGAATTCGGTATATTTTCGGATGAAGTCGCATTTGCACAGATTCTCCAAGGCGAGGGTCAGTACCCCTCCATCTCCTATGCCGATTTCAGACATGATCTCTTTTCTGGTAAGTCCTTTGAGTTTCGTGGACAGAGTCTCAACGATGTTTTGGTAGAGTTTGGATTCTTTGAAAAGAGAGCGGAACAGAAAGGTATATTCATTCCTCAGAGGAGCGTCTTTCCCGAAAAACAGTCGGTCGATGTTGCGGCTCAACGGCAGATTGGTTTCCATCATGTCAAGATAATAGGGAATGCCGCCCATAATCATATACGTTTCCAGAATCTGCATTCTTCCCCAATTTAATCCTTTGATTTTCAGAAAGTATTGTTCAGCTTCATCCAACGAGAAAGGGGACAAATGGATGGGACGGCAAACGCGTCCGTAAAGGCCGCCCTTGTCGCCGACAAATTTGTCAAGCATCCAGGTGGTGGCTGATCCACACACAAACAGTTTGAGGTTGGGTTGTGTGGATCCCCATGTGTTCCAAAAGTTGGAGAAAGCGGCCAGAAAATTGCTCCGTGGAGTGTCCATCCAAGGCAACTCATCCAAAAACACGACCAGCTTCTTCTTGTTCAGCGTTTTCAAATAGTCTTTCAATGCGTCAAAAGCGGTGAACCAGTCCTTCAAAGGGGGCACTTTTTCGGTTGTAAGACGTGAAAGCTCTTTCTGGAACAGAGAAAGATGCACCGCGCGGGAGGTCTCGCACATCCCCGTGAAATAAAAGTCGAACTGATTCTGAAAAAAGGACTTCACCAAGTACGTTTTGCCAACCCGTCGTCGTCCGTAAATAGCGACAAGCTCGGCTTTTGGCGAGTCTAAGTATTGCTGTATCAAGGATTTCTCGTATTCTCTTCCAATAAAAAGAGGTGTTGAAACAGTATCCATAACGATGATTTTTCGCGGGCAAAAATACAAAAATATTCGGATACTGTATCCGAAACCTGTCAAAAAATAGTAGTTTCGGATAAAGTATCCGCTATTATTTATCCGTAACTATGTAAAAATATAGGGTTTCGGATATGCTATTGAAGGGAAGGCCGTTAAGGCTGCGGGCTTTTTTTATTTTTGGGCGAGCCGGCGCGGCTTAGGGGGCGATGCTTCCAAGCGTCGCAAACACACATTAACGGACCAACGCCGGGAAACGTTGCCTCCTCCTGCCGCGCCGTCGGGCTTTCCGCTCCAATGTTTTTGGCATCCATCATCGTAGGGGCGTATCGCATACGCCCCTACGAACACCACATGTACGGACGTGTCGCATACGCCCTCATGCCAAAAACATTTCCACTTCAATCCCTCTCGCACGCCCGTCCGCGACATCATCACGTTTCGCGGCGAACCATCCAATCCCCTCGCCCGAACCTTGATCCCTCGCCGCGAACCCCACGTCCGGACCTTCTCTCAAAAAAAAGGAACGTCACCCGCTACCGGCTACAGACATGCAACCGCTAACGCGGTTGGAGCGAGGGTCCGTGTGTGCTCACCCGCGACGGCTACAACCACGGCAAGAAAAACTGTATATGGGACAGGAATTGATGTGTTTTGTTGATTTTTATCGATTTTCCGCGAAATATACATTTGTTATTAACAATTAATTATTAAATTATTTTTTTTATAAAAATCATGCAACATTCTGATTTACAATGTAAAGCAAAAAATCAGAATAACAGCGAGTAACAGAATGCTGCAAATGGATTTGATGTTTTTCATAATTTAACTGTTAATATTGATTAATGTATGGTGCAAGTCTTGGAAATCCATAAAGACTTGCACCTTGTTATACGCATGATGAGGTTTTAGGCCTCCGTTTCTTCAATCTCAATTTCTTGCCCATCAACAGTGATGTTGACAACAGGGAAACCGAAAGACTTGAACATCTCGGAGAGTTTCTTCACACCAGATTTGGTAGCCTTGTCAAGGATACCTTCTTTCTCGGCATCGGCCTTGATTTGCCCGATGGCTTTGTCTTTCACTTTTGTGACCGTTTCGTGGTCCCACGTGCCGTCCTCAATATAGATGTCAAAATCGGAAGGGTTGACAATGACATCGAAAATTTCGGCTTTAGGGAGGTCAACACACAGAGTGTCACCCTTGACGACAACGTGGTTTTCATCCAAATTGTTAAGGTGGAAGCCTGCGCGAACTTTGCCTGAAGCCACAATGACCAGCTCATCATTCACAAGCCCTCCCTTTTTCCCGATCAGACTGGCTATTTTGTTGCCGACAGCATTGTCTGCAATATTACTGGTTTTCTTTTCTTGCAACACGATTTCTTCGTAGAAGCAAGCAGAGGTGAACTCGGAAATCTTTTTGATTTCGGTCACCACATTTGCGGTGGCATCAATTCCGAGTTTATTACCTTTTAAGTCAATAATTCCCGCTTTCAGCAAAGCAAAAGCGGCGGCGGCCAATATGGCGACGCCAATGACGATTCCTATAATTGATTTGATGACTTTATTCATTTTTCCAATAATTATTCGAATTTAACTGTTATAATTTCAAAACCAAGTTGTCCTAACATTGCTTTGAAGAAATCAGAAGCGTTCTTTTCGGCATCTTTCAGGATTCCAAGATTCGGCACGTCTTCACGGATGTTTTTCTCACCTAACTGTAGCAGATGGTTACGGTCGGCGGCTGAGAAATTGGAACGGAATGTCGAGACGTTCTCGTAAACGAGTTTGGCTTTTTCGGGAGGCATGTTGAAAGCAAGCAGTTCAGCATGAGGTAACGATACCACCACGGATTTTTTTTCTTCATTGACTTGAACTTTAGTGCCGTCGAACTTGCCCATGTCGATGCCCGCTTTCAGATAAGCGGTACAGTCGAACAGGATTTTGCGGTTGCCCACTTTATACCAGCTCTTGTCATCGGAAGCTTTCACGACCTTAGTAACTGTGTATTCCACAGTTCCCAATTCTGCCACATCGGTCATTTGTGACATTTTTTCGCTTAATTTCTGTTCAAGAGAGATCTTTTCCTTCCCCAATTTAGAACAGGAAGCGAACAGCAGCATTACTGTTGCTGATAGGATTAAACAGGTACATTTTTTCATTTTATTAATTTTTTAAGGTTGATTGTTAATTGACGTAGTGAATAAACCAAATTACGAGAGCTACAGCTGCTGGAATGAGGAAGAATGTAAATGCAAATTCCAATGCGGTTCCAATGCGGGTATCGAGAAGGTCAACCCTGCTTTTTGTCCAACGCCAGCGACGGGGCACATCCTCTTCCCATCCGATGAAACCGATGACAAGACCGATCAACGCCAAGCCGGCACCCACATATAACACCCACTTCTCGAAGTCGATACTTCCATCTTGAAGACTACATGCCAAGTAATACAACAGCCCCAAGATAGAAACGGGAGGACTGATCAGTTTTTTAAAAATCCAAAAAAATACTTTCATAAAAACGAATTATAAAAAAAGCGGGTATGTATATGCTGCAATTGGCATATACATACCCGTAATTATGTAACTTATTGTGAATAAATTATTTACCCAACCCCTGTGCGGCGTATAAGAAAACGTGGAACAGTTTTGGGCTGTTTCAGAGCAGTTTGTCATATACCAAATAAAGGGATTCATAATAGAATAATAATTAAGCAAAAATAGATTATTACAGACAGCTGTTTGGGTTCGAATTGGTCTGAATCAAAACCGAAAAAGGCAGATGAAGTTTATGACGGATGGCTTTTTTACAACAGATATACATTTTATAGGGAATATAGTGACACTGTGTCGGGTAGCAATAGTTGTTCCTTATTCTACAAGCAGTTTTAAGGCGTCATCCGCATAACCCAACTCGTGGCCTAAGGTTTGGAGGTACAGTTTCTCGGCGGGATGGAGTGTGCCGTCCGCTTTCGCCAATTGTGCCAGACCGGACAAGAGGGTCGTGGCGTTCATCAAATCGTCTTTGAAAATGTTCAGATCCACTTTTTGTTGCTTTTGATTATCGATCTCCGCAAACAGAAGGGTTCGGCTTTTGTCCGAAATGTTCATGCCGCCTACCAACACTTTAAGCAGATTCTCCTCATCTTGCGAAAAATCGCCATCTACAAGAGCCATATTGAGAACCAGTTTGGCCTTTGCGATTTCGATTTGTTCTTGTTTCTCGAAGTCGATAATCTCGTTCAGAAAAAGGGCTTTTGCCGCTTTGGCGATCGCGTAGGTTGACATAGCGTCAACGGTTCCGCCCACGACACCCCCCAACACGGGAATGGCTTTGTGGATGTTGACGAGACCTTTTTGTCCGAATTTGGTGAACAGACGAAAGCCCACCGTCTGATTGATCTTGGTCAGCACGGCACCCGGCAATTTTTTCAAGGATGTAGTGGTGAACTTGACAGCGAATTGTCCAGCGGTTTTTGATAACACATTGCCTGCCTGGGATCCGAGAAGGCACAGATACATTCCGGTCTTTTTCTCCTCGGTGTTCTCGTGGTATCCGCCTAATTCGGCAATCGCTCCGATCATACGAAGTTGGATGCCCATGACACCGGCGACATTTGCAGGCAAGGTGACGGCCATGGTGGGCAATCCTCCGAAACTGGTGACAAAGCCTGTCGTGGCGGAAGAGGTGATTTGCCAATTGACGAGGTGGTTGATAGCGGTATTCACATTGCCATACTTGTCGAGGTATCTTTTTGCCATATCGCTGCTGGAACCCAACCCGGGGATGTTGCCGTTGGCTTTGTCAAACGCCCAGTCCAGCACTTCCAACATCTTCGACCCCTTTTCCTCCATTTCCCCTTCGGAGACATTCTCTTCCCCCGTTTTGTTCCGGTGTAAGAGTTCTTGTCCTTTTTCCTTCCCAGATTGTGCCAAATCTGACACCTTGGCTGTGATTTTTGCCACACCTTCTTTGAGATTCACGTTTTCTTTAACTTTATTCAAAAAAACCATGGAATTGCTATTGTTAAGGTTGGTGTTGAATATTGATGTGTTTTTGATCAAACCAGTTCGACAACAGCCATCACTGCGGCGGGAATGCAGAAGAATTGGAAGGCGTAGCTCAGTGCGGTGAAGATGCGGCTGTCAAGAAGGTCCACGCTGCTTTTCACCCAGAACCAGCGTGGCGGCACTGTCTCGCCCCATCCGGTGAAACCGATGATCAGGCCAAGCAAAGCCGAGCCGGCACCAGCATAAAGCACCCAATCCTCAATGTCGCCCATGGCGAAATAGCCCACGGCTGCTATAAGGATTATGGGGCTCAGAATGTTCAGAATCCAAAGTAGAACTTTCATCTCGCTGTTTTTTTAAGAACAAGGTGGGGCGGTAGGCCCCACCTTGCTTGAAAATTACTTTCCTTCGGCAAAATCCAACAATTTTTTCCCGAGTTGTTGGACTGTCCAATCCGGATCGAATTTGAATCCGGCCTGGGTAGCCAACTCTCTCAAAGCAGCTTTTACGGAGCCGCATTTTTCAACCATCTCCTTGCTCACTTCGATGGAGTTGTCTTCATTTTGCCAAACCATGTGACCGGCAATCTTTTTGCCTCTTTTTTTGTCACCTTTCGTGATTTTTCCTGTTGCCATAAAAAACGTTTTTTAATGCATTAGTGCCTACTCTTTTCCGGATTTTCGGCGGCCTCCTTTAATCTGATTGTATTCAATGTTTTAATGCATTGCGAAATATGCGACGACACCCAAAATGATGATGGCGAGAATCAGCCAGAGAAGCCAGTTACATTTCTTCTTTTCCGAAAGAACCTCCAAACGGTAGTTGCCACGCTTGCCAGCCCCTTTTTCCGTTTCACTGACTTCAAAATCAATATCATATCGCTGTGCCAATTGCGTGATTTTCTGGAATTTGTCGGCGGGCCACATCGGATTGGCAAAGGCCACTTTTGTCCCGTCTTTCAGGGTCAGGAACATGTCCATATCCCCAACTTGCTTGGCGAGTTTTTCTTCAAACTCGCCCGACTTCTTCTTGCCCGAAATGTTGTCAACCGAATCGATTTCGTTGCCGATTTCATTTTTCGGGAAAGCCTTCTGCAAATCGGCAAGTGTGGCGTTCGGGTGCATTTCAAGATAGGCCGCCACAATTCCCAAGGCCGTCCATTTCTGTGACTGGCCATAAACTTTGATCTGTTTTGCCATAATAATCTTTTTTCAGTTTTATAATCTTTTTTTCTTTTCACGCAGTTTTGCAAGGTCTTCTTTCAGCTGGGCTAAAATCTCCTTGTTTCTTTTCATCGTGTATTCAAGCCCTTCGTATGTCACGAACTTTTTGCCAACGGCCTTGTTGTATGCTTTTGCGTCGGCAATGCTTCTTTTCGCGGAATCGATTTCTGCTTTCAAATCCTCAATCTGCTTTTTTTTAGAAGCAATTTGCTTGTCTATGTCATCCTTTGATGAACGGAAAAATAAGAATCCCATAGTCGTTTCTTTTTATTTGAAGGTGTCCCTTTACTTTTTCAAATCAGCTCTCAACTGTTTCAGTTCTGCAATCCATTCGGGAGGCACCGTGTTGTTCTTGCTGATGTTGAGCGGATAGGCAAACTTATGTTGGGCAAGTTCCTCGGTTTCGCGGCATTCTGCCTGCTCCACGGTCTCGGTGTATTCCCATTCCCAGAAACAGCTGTCGATTAGCTTGTTGACGATTGCTTCGGCTGTCTTGTCATCCGCATCTGGGGCGATGATGGCCCGCAGTGTTCTCCGTAGCGTGGAACTCTTGAACGGACCGCGGATATGCCAGCGGATACGCCGACTCATGTCGTTGCTGATGCCGAAATACAACGCAAGATAAGGAGTTCCTTGAATAGAACGTTCTTGCAGTTTTCTGTCGTCGATCAAAGTACGATTCTTGAAATTAGCCAATAGTTTTTTTGCTTCAGATTTGGGAAACCACCAGCGATAGACGCCGGGGAGTTTTTCCACCTCTGTACAGCGGTTTAGAATCTGTTTCCGTATCAATGCTGCGGATTGTAGATTTTCCATAGTTTATCTGGGCAACTATTGGTTACGTTTATTTTCCGTTGATAAAGTCAATCAATTTGCTGCCTAACTGACGGACAGTCCACTCCTTGTCGTATTCGAAACCGATTTTACCAGCGATTTCGCGCAAAGCCTCTTTCTGCACGTCGTAGGTTCGGTAGGTCTCGATGCTCCCGCTTTCCAATACGCGGATGACGTAGTTGCCCACGAAAGCAAGTTTGCCATCGCCATACTCCTTGCAGAGCTTGCGCCCGAACTGGCGAACGTTCCATTCAGGATCATATTGGAACCCTTTCATGTCGGCAATCTCCCGAAGGGATGCTTTAACGTTGTCAAAAATGCGGTAAACCACGATGCTTCCGCTTTCTTCTTTTTGGATGATGTATTCACCCGAAATTGCTGATTTTGCTGCCATAACTTTATTTTTAGTTGTTAATTGTTGGACAAAATATAATGTTCTCAATCGCTTGAGTGCGCCATCAGCTCGCTGTTGACAAAAAAAAGCGCGGCCTGTCTTTGTCGTCAAAGAGGTTCTAGCAAAACCCAAGCAGAAAACAAAAAAACAAAAGAACGCCGTGAAATTCCTCATCGGTGATTTCACAGCGCAAAAATAATATCTAAACCGATTGGCGGCTTGGTCCGAATTGGTCCGAATTGAAGGGGCAGTTAGAGGTTGCTCTCGCAAGAGCCCCTTTCATCGTCGCTTCATCGCTTCATCGCTTCATCGTCAAATTTTTCGCCAAATCACGACCTTAAAATTTACAATTAGAAATCGAATAGTTAACTGAATTTTTGTAAAAGATTGACTCTCAGCGAGAAACAAATTACGAAAAACCCTTGACAAACGGGATGTTTTGTTGTATCTTTGTCATCGGAAATACGGTTGGAAGAAGGGGGTGTTGTGCCGCTGTTGTGGAGACGCGTCATGACACGTTTCCACGGACGACTGTCAAACCGGAACGAACAAAACAACAAACCTAAACAAAAAAACAATGACAAAAAAGAAAACAAAAAGAAAATCCAAGACTGAATCATTGGCAGTTGTTTTTTGTCAGACGGCTGCGGGCATATCACAGCCACTCCACAATCAGCGGCGTGAAAATCGGTGACATGGTGTATGCGACAGTGCCGAAAGTGTTCTCCATAAGTTTCACGGAGAAAGACATGCCCGAATTCAAGGGCAAAAACAGGTTCCTTTGGAAAGTTTATCCCAAAGATGACGACAACGAAATATTTTCTAAAGAAAATGTTTGGTATTTTGTAGAATTGTGTAAATTTGCCGCGCAGTTGGAAACGCTGGATTTGACCGATGAGAAGAACCGTTGGCTTTACATGCTCACCCATGTGGCGGACATCAGCGAGGATGAGGTTCGGCAGATGGATCCAGTTTACCAACGGTTTTACGAAGAATGCCGAATATCAAACCTTAATGAAATGGAAAAGAAAGAATACGTGACGAGTGTGTTGGAGTACGACGATGTGCGGGAATCGATGATGTGCGAACGCGAAGTGGGAAGAGAGGAAGGGCGCGAAGAAGGACGTGAAGAAGGACGTGAAGAAAGGACACGCCAGCTCGCCCTCAAGATGCTCGCCAAGGAATTCGCCCCAGACCTCGTGGCGGAAATCACCGGGTTGACAGAGGAGGAGGTCTGCGCTTTGGTTGCTCATACTGATTGACGGAAGCTTGACAATTCTGCCAGAACCAGCCCTGGCGAGACGGAGATTCCTCCTCGCAAGGGCTGGTGGTAATGAAACACATCTAGCCGCGAGGACGCAGTTAGCATCAAAAAGGGCGCGACCGTTGCCAGCCACGTCCTTATACAGTTCACGTTCCATTGAAGAAGACAGCCCTTTCTACCATCCGCCGGATGAGGAGTTGCCGCCGAGTTTCGGCTTACTGCCACCACCGCCACCGAGCTTTGGCTTGCTGCCGCTTGAATTCGATTTGGGTTTTCCGCTGCCGCCGAGCTTCGGTTTGCCGCTGGCGGATTTGCCGGCTTTGTTTTTCTTCTTGAAGACAGATCCGATGTCGTTCAGCAAACCGCCCTCGTCGTCATCGCCGTCTTTCTCCCGGCGGTTTTTCACGATCTTGCCGACCACTGCGGCACCGGCCACCCCGGCGGCCACTTTTCCTACCGTCCCTAAGATTTTTCTGCCTTTGCCTGAGGCATCTTGGCTCCTGGACATCTTCTCTAACATGTCCTCTAAGTCAGAAGTGGAATTTCTCTCTTCGTAGTCGTAACGGTCGTCGTAATCGTCGTAGTCGCGTCGGCGGGCCCTTTCGTTTCGCTCGCTCCTTTCCCGCATGGCGTCGTATTCATCGTCCAAATCCCGACTTTCTTTCTCCAGTCTGTTCAGCTCTTCGATATCTCTCTTCCGCCTCTCGATTTCCTGTCTTTTGTCCGCTATGGCTGTGGAAATCTCCTCCGAATCGTTCCGGCTGGAAAAGTTCGAGGGTCTGGGGGCTTGAGCTTCTTCCCGATCTTCTTTTTCTTCTTTTTTCATGATGACCAACCACACAATGATACCGACTACTGCTGCGATGGCGAGCAGGATAAGACCTCATTTGATGATGGTGGCCGCCCTGACCCCGACATCGGAAAGGAATTCCATGAATTTCGAAGAGGACTTTTGTTCGTTCTCGGAGGGTGTGACGGCCACCGCCTCCTGCGCCCCTTCTTCATCCGACATATTGTTCATGTACTCCAATGCCGCTTCGATGCCGCCGAAATAGTCGTCCAGTTTGAAGTGCGGAATCATTTGCTCCTGCACGATTTCATCGCATACATCGTTGGTGAAGACATCCTTCAGGTCGCTACTGGCCAAGAGCAGGGCCTCACCGCGTTCCTCGTCGGACTTGGGCTTCACCAGGATGAGCATCGTGTTCTCGTCACTGAGGTCCCATTTCCCGGCGAGTTCCCCGGCATATTCGTCGATGTCGTAGTCGCCGAAGGTGGACACAATACCGACGACGATGCGGGTAGAGTAGTAGTCGCACATTGACTTCACATCGGAACGCAACTGTTTCAGTTCGGATCTGGACAGTATGTCTGCCGCATCCGTCACGTAGGCGTCCTTCATTCTCGGGAGGGACTGGGCGAACATGCTTGCGGTCGCCAGAAACATTAAAAATGCAACAAAAATCTTTCTCATTTTTTGTGGTTATTTGTGATTATATAATTCCATGCCGTTGTTTTACTCTTTGACAACATACTTCGCCCGATAGTATTCCGTGGTGGGCATCGTGGCCAAGGACTCGAGCCACAGATAGACGGAGTAGCGCACGCGGGTGTTCTCGAAGCCGAAGTAGAGGGTCTTCACTCCCTTGGTGGGGATGCGGTCGTTGCACGACTGCGTGCCCTTCTTGGAGAGATCGACGTTGTATTTCAGGTCTGCCACGGGCTTGCCGTCGGCGAACTTTTTGGCTTCGGCAGAGCTGGTGAAGATGTAGAGGTTGCAGTATGCCTCCTCCTCGCGGTAGGGCTCGCAGGCGTTGAGCAGCTCGCGGAAGATGTTGGAGGAAGAGTTGTGGGATTCGTAAAGCGGTAACCCCAACAGCTTGATTTCCTTGTATTTCTCGTCCATTCTCCTACAGAACTGGCCATCGGCGTTTTGGTCGCTTTGGGAAGTGGAGATGCGCAGGCAGTAGGCCACGTCGGTGCTGCCGGCGGGCACTTGCATGGCCACCACCGAACGGGTGCCGCCGCCGGAAAACAAAGCCTTGCCTTGTGAGCGCAGCGTGACCTTCCTCGGTTCCTCGAACACGCTCTTCAGCTTGATGCCCTGGATTTTCTGCGCCCCGAAGTCCTTGGCGGTGCATTCCGTCTTTTCCTCTTCAATGTTGGGACCGTCTTTGGAAAGATCCTCGACCTTCGCTACAGACTTGCTCGCTGTGATATCGACGTACTGGCTGCCCACGGGCTTGAGCTCCACCACGTACACGGCGGTGTGGGCGACGGGGATGGAGTCGTGTACCACTTTTTTCCCGGCGTACGTTTTCAGCGCGGAATGGCTGTCGGCGTTATAGACCCGCAGGGTGACGTTGCCTTGCGTCTCGAAGTTGAGGAACAGTCTCTCGCCCTTGCGCAGATATACCGGGTGGGATTCCGTTTCCGCAATCAGGTGGTCGCTTTCGGAGAATAGCGGTTTGCGAATGCGTTTCAGTCCCGTTTCCAGCAGGGCTTTGACGGATTGTGCCGTGGAGTCGGCTTCTGCCGCCAGCTTCCGGTCTGCACGGAAAAGGTCCTCGTCGTCGCAGAGCGTTTGCAGCTTGTCATAGACCTTCATCAGCCGTTTGAAGTTCTTCTCCGAGGGTTCCCGTTCGAACTTGCGCACGGCGAGGGCGGCATCGCCCAACAGGTCGTTGGCGTTTTCCTTGATTGCCTCCTCCGGGCTCTGGGATTGTTCGCTCATCAAACCGTTTTTAGCGGCTTCTTGGGAGGACTGGCTTTTGCTCCCACAGGCGGAAATGCCCAGCGACAGGGTCAGGAGGGCGATGGATGCGAGTGTGAATTGTTTTAAGGGGGTCATATTGTCGTTTTTTTGTTATGTCGGTGTATAGACGTTGTGCGCAACGTCTATACAGAGGGTAACTATTGTTCCTGGAATCACTAATTGATCAGCCACGCCACACCGAGACCGATGCCGTTGAAATTCCGGGGATCTTGGCAGTTGAACATTCCGTATAGGTCGAGTTGCACGCGGGGATGCACGAGGCAGGTGAAGCCGAAATCGAGGTTGCATTCCGCCTCGGTGTTCCGCTTGCCGTAGCGGGTGAGGTAGTTGTAGCTCTCCACGAAGGCTCCGAAGTGTTCGCCGATGTTGAAGCCGAGGCTGAGGGCCAGGAAGGTGCTGGGAATATGCGACACGCCTGACCATTCCGCGCCCACATTGTAGCCGATGTTGAACCAGTCGGTGACGTCGTTTTGGAAAAGCAGGTAGAGCGAGGGGGCCGTATGGGGTTGCACATAGCTGTCGGGCACGCGGGTGAGCGGGATGGCGAGGTTGGCCATCAGGGAGATCTTGGGCACCCATTTGTAGCCCTCGAAGATTTTGACCTTGGTGCCGATGACGAGCGGTTGCACATCATAGGACCAGTGGCGGTCGTAAAGCCGGCCAAAAGTGCCGTCGTACTCTAACCGCAGTTCAGCGAACTTGGTGACACCGAAGCGCAGCATCGTGGTGGGCAGCAGGAAGGCTGGATTCCCGTCCCAGGTGTTCTCAAAGCCGGTCTCCCACACCACTTTCAGGAAAGGGGTGACGTCGGGTCCCGTGGCCATTCCGGGCCGATCGGCGGAGAGGGTGGGGGAGTCGGTTTGGGCGTTGGCGGTAACGAAGCACGCCAGGAGGAGGAAGAGGGGAAATAGTTTCTTCATATTCTTTTTAGGGGTTCTGGTTGTTTTGTCAATATGCTTGTTTTCAGTTTTTTACAGTTTTATCACCGCATTGTAAAACTCGATACAGGATTCCTTGATCTGGTCGGTGTTGGTGCGGTAGTCACCCTCCAGTTGCGCTTCCCATTTGTGGAGGTTTTGGTTTTTCTTTCCCAAATGATAGTTGAAATGGTATTTGGCTAAGTCGCCACCAGCCATAACGTTTATCTTTTCCACCATATCCGGGTTTTCTGTTTGAATCTGCAACGTGAAGGAATTGTCTTTGGGCGAGCAGCGGAATTCCGCCTTTAAGTTGTTGCGTTCGTAAATCCTGCCGTAGGTCTTGCCTTTTACCGCCCTTATGCTCGGAATGGAGGGTTTCAAGTCGGCCACGAAATGCTCAAAGAAACTCATTATTTCAAGGGCGGCCTGGCTCTTGCCCCTCTTCGGAGCCGTGTCGAACGCCTTGAGGTTGGTGACCGCTGACAGGGCGATGACTGATTCCACGATGTCGCCCAATTTGTCGTCATTGCCGATGATTTCGGCGATTTTGTTGAGCAGTCTCGACACTTGGAAGGCGCGTATGCTCAGATAGGTTTCCTTTTGGCACATCCGGAACAGCACTTTCTCCCACTCCTCGTCGAACTCTGTGGCAGCGTTCAGGCTCTCCTTCTCATCTTCGGTCAGATGGCGCAGTTTCAGCTTCGCGGCAGTGCCATCGTTCCAATTCTTGAAATCGGGTTCTTCCGTCAGCTGGTTATACACGTACGGATAGGCGATCTGCATACAGACCAACGCGAAATTGATCAGTTTGGCCTGTGTGGCATTGGTGTCATTCCCCTCGTCATCGTCATCCCCTTCGTTGATGATGGAGATGAGCGACAGGGTGTTGCTTAGGCGTTTCAACGAGCGCGGGTTGCTTCCGACCGACAGGCGGGCAATCTCACTGAGGTTTTCGGCCAGAGACTCGTTTTCCAATTCCTTTGGTGAAAAAAATTCGATTTTCTGGAGGGCATCCACCAGGAAGGTGTCAACGTTGTAGGAAGCCACGGGCATCGAGAAGGGCAGTTGGATGATCTTGTCGAAGAATGCGCGGAACTCGCGCTCGTTCTTGTCGGTCAGCTCGCCGAATTTGGATCTCAGACCTTTGATGACCACGTCGTAGTCTATGGCGAGGATGAACACGCACTTGTCGAGGTCGAAGATGTTCTTCATCAGTTCCAAAATCTCCACGGCGACAGGCGGGTCAATGCGGTCGAGGTCGTCGATGTAGAAGGTGAAGCCGATTTTCGACGGGTTCATCTTGAGGGCCTCCTCGATGAGTTTGGCGATTTCGTTTTTCAACTGGAGGATATCGGACTCAGCGCTTTCGCCGCCGAACAGTTCGTCCACCACATCGCCGTCCACGCCCACGGTGCTGGCCGCCACCTTGGCGCCCACCGAGGCCATTTTCTTGAAGATGCCGCCAATTTTCTTCTTGCTCTCGTTCCATTTGTGGTCGGGATTGATTTCGCCGATTTGGTTGATGCACCCTTCAAGGATGCTCATAATGGCCTGCGGTGGCGTTTTCATCAGCGAATACTGCCACGTGTTGACCCATACGGGGAAATAGGGTGCTCCCTCTTTGTCACACAGCTCATAGCGGAGCTGGTTCATCAGCGAGGTCTTTCCGCTGCCCCACTCGCCTTGCAGGGCGATGGTGATGGGCGTGTTGGTGAGCCGGATGAACTTGACTAGCGCGTTCTGGTATTTTTGGATTCCGAACAAATCTGCCTCCGAATATTTGCGAGGCACATCAATGATGCTGGATTTCATAAGTGTTCTGAGATTATAGGAAAATATGTTCTTAAAAATTACTATTTGGTATGGGTTAAATGTCCCATTCGGTGTCACTATCGCCGAGTGCCTGTTGCACTTGGTTGATGTCGGCGAGATTCTTGAAAGGGCTGGATGCGGCCAACGAGTTGATGCTGTTCAGGCTCATCGCCAGCATCTCGTTGTTGCCTGTTCGTAAGGCGGCATCCACG
>Ga0247611_10005518_pt1 | contig 16682 bp, 7 predicted proteins | sample 177DNAGHGhighgp2_FD_192422 | JGI IMG/M metagenome (GOLD analysis project Ga0247611, IMG submission 192422) | Sheep rumen microbial communities from Palmerston North, Manawatu-Wanganui, New Zealand - 1770 DNA GHGhigh gp2 | ecosystem: Host-associated > Mammals > Digestive system > Stomach > Rumen ... | reverse complement strand
TTAATTCCTTCAATTAAGGCATTTTGATCACTTACTGATGCAAGTGGTGGATTCATTTTATAAGCACCATCATCAATTAAATCCATTTCATTTAATAATAAATGATGAGGTGTAACTTCACAACTTACATTACATCTAGTTTTATACCATTTAATTAATTCTAAAGTATATTTACTTGATATATGACATACATGATATTTACATCCTGTTTTTTCAGCTAAAACTAAATCACGGGCTACTTGTGCACTTTCAGATATATCTATAATTCCTGGAATATTATTTTTTTTATTCCAAATTCCATCTCTAACTACTCCACCATAAAGAATAGATTCATCTTCACAGTGAGCAATAATAGGTTTATTTAGTTTTTTAGCTTCATACATTGCCTTAAGCATTAAATCAGTTGTTTTAACACCTTTACCATCATCAGAATAACCTAAAACATATTTATCAATATCTTCCATTCACTTAAAGTTTCTGATTTTTCATCTTTTGTGATAGTTCCTAATATATGACAGTTAATTAAAGCATCTTTTCTTAAACTATCTAATAATTTAACACTTTCTAAATCTGATGGAGATGGTTTTAAATTAGGCATCATAAATACATCAGTATAACCACTTTTTGCCGCAACGCGCGCTTCTTCTTTAATAGTTGCTTTATATTCAAAGCCTGGTTCTCTAAAATGTACATGGCAATCAATAAATGATGGTAATATAGTTAAATTAGTACAATCTATAATTTTACCTTCATTAATATCATCATTAATTTTAACTATTTTAGAATTATCAATTAAAATATCTTTTTTTATTAAGTTTTCACCTATTAATACATTTCCATTTTTTAAAGTAATCATAAGCCTAAACTCCTTTTTACTACAGACATTCTAACATATACTCCATTAGTCATTTGTTTAAATATTCTTGATTTAGAGCATTCAACTACATCATCAGCAATTTCAACACCTCTATTAAATGGGGCTGGATGCATTATAATTGCGCTATCTTTCATTTTATTAACTTTATCCATTGTTAAACCATATTTTTCTAGATATTCGCTATTAGATATTTGTAAGTGTTCAGAGCTACCTAGTCTTTCATTTTGAATTCTAAGTAACATTATAATATCCATATTTTTAATCGCATCATCTAGGGGAATATGTTTATAACAAGCTTCTTCATATTCTTTAGGTCCTGATGTGAAGCATTCCATACCAAGTCGAGTCATTACTTCTATATTAGTGTGAGCTACTCTAGAATGCTTAATATCTCCAACAATCGCAATCTTTAAGCCATCAAAGTGACCATATTCTTCATATATTGTAAATAAATCAAGTAAAGATTGTGTAGGATGATCACCCATTCCATCACCTGCATTAATGATTGGAATACTTATATTTTTAAGTTCATCATAATATCTAGTTTTAGAATGTCTAATAACGAATAAATCTATACCAAATGATTCAAATGTTTTTATTGTATCATAGAATGATTCACCTTTATTTAAACTTGATGATTGAGCATTAAAATTAATTACTTTCATATCAAGCTTTTCTTCAGCCATATTAAATGAGTACTGTGTACGAGTAGATGGTTCAAAAAATAAGTTACACACTACTTTGTTTTTAATAGGATATTCTTTACCACGTTTAAAACGTCTAGCTTCTTCTAAAATTTCTAATATTTCTTCATTTGTTAAATCTCTTAAGGAGAATAAATTCTTTTTCATAAAAACCTCCTACAGTCAAAAATAAAGGCACTACAGTTAGTCCTATAGTGCCTAAATAACATACCAAAAAAGCATTTGCTTTATAAAATATTATTATTTTATAGCCTCACAGGACTACTTAAAACTTCTTTACTCTAGTAGTATTATAATACTATTAAGTATTAAATGCAAATACTTTTTTCATTTTTTTGTTAATTAATTTTATATTTATTATAAATATAAGAAAAACGTCCTAAAACTCAAGGGCGTTGTTCTTTTAGTCATATTGATATTATTATTTCCAAATAGCTATATTACCATTAGCATCGTAATGCCAATAATCACCAAAAACTACTGGTTCTGATTCACTATAATAATAACGATTTGCAATTTTTAGTGGATTATTTCCACCAAAAATATTAATATTTGACCATTCACTAGATGTTCCTTTATAAAATACACTTTTGATTATGCAACCACCAAAGGCACTATCTTTTATTATTTCAATAGTTGTTGGTATAACAATATCAAAATTTCCAGCTTGGTTAAATGCTGAATCATCTATCCAAATAACACTTTCCTCAATAATTATCGTTTTAAAATTACAATTTTGAAATGCTTTGGGATAAATATCTATAATACCACTTGAAATTACTAATTTTTCTATACATTTACAATTAGAGAACTGGTAGCTTCTAATGACCTTTATAGTTCCAGGTATAACTAATTCAGTTACTAAACTATATTTATTACCATTTAGTTCAACACTTCCATTGTTATCCAAAAGATAAAAATTAGATATTCCGTTTAATGGATTTGCTTCTGCTCCATTAATTTTCATATTACACCAATCTTCTATTGTTCCTTTGTAATATAAATCTGTTATACTCTCAATACTCCAAAACGAATTATAACCAGTTTCTTTTAGAGTGTTAGGCAATTCTATTTTAGTTGCTAAACTATATTTTTTTCCATTGAACAAAATATCACCATCATTATCTAATAAGTAAAGATTTTTCGCATAAATGAATGGATTTGATAAATATCCAGAAAAATCTATACTATACCATTCTTCTATTGCTCCATCAAAATATACGCTTGTTAAATTATTAAAGCCATCAAATGCATATGGATCAATTCTTGTTAAAATATTTGATAATTCTATTTCTATAGTTAATTTGTATTTCTTTTCGTTTAATTCTATTTCTCCGTTTTCATCTAATAGATAAAAATCTGATGAATATTTCATTGGGTTAGAACTATCCCCATTAAAATTGATATTGCACCAATCATCCATTGTTCCATTATAAAATGTATTTACTAAACCGCTACATCCACTAAATGCAGTGCTTATACCAGTTAAGGTGCTTGGTAAAACTATATTTTCAATATTAGTGCAACTATCAAATGCGCCAAATTGTATATAATTAGTTTTAGTAATTATAATAGTTTTTAAAGATGATGGAATAATATATTTTGTTGTCATTTTACCATCTTCTGTTACACTATCCCCATAATAAGTTTGTTCAGTTTCAACTCCACCAGTATATTTTATATTGCCAAAATTAAATCCTAATGGATATTGATATGCATCAGTTGATGTATATATCTTTTCTCCTACAAAAGGAATAACTAATGTTTTTAGGGAACTACATCCTGAAAATATTCTTTCAGACATTTTGTTTACAGTATTTGGAATTGTTATCTTTTCAATATTATTACAATTAAAGAATGCGGCATATTGAATATAACTACTTCCAGTTACAACAACTACTTTTAATGAATTTGGAATATAATATTCTGCACTATTCATACCATTATCAATATATTGTTTTGTTTTTGTTGCATCACTATAAAGATCTTTGCCAAATATATATCCAAATGGTCTTTTATCAATATCAGTTTCACTATATACATTTTTACCAACAAATGGAATAGTCATTTTTTTAATATTTTTGCATCCACCAAATGATGAACTACCAATTTGAGTTACAGTATCTAGAATAGTTATGGTTTCAAATTGTTCAAAACCAAAAAATGCATAATCATTTATTTTTGTTATAGATGATGGCACTACAAAATCAGTTTCAGTATATAAACTATATTTTTTGCCATTATATTCTGTTGTTCCATTCGAATCTAATAAGTAAAAATTAGAAGCTTTAGCCATAGGATTAGAAACCCGACTATCAAAATCTATACCGCACCAATCTTCTATTGTTCCATCATAATAAACATTATTTAAGTTATAAGTATTAGAAAATGGATAATTTTCAATTTTTGTAATGCAATTTGGAATAACTATATCTGTAATTTCATAATCATTTAATCCAGTTACAACACATTCAGTAGTAGTTGATTCAAAACGAAAACTATTCATCTCTTGTTTTAGCGTTTTTTCGCTATATTGAGCGATAAAATCAACATCATTATGCATTTCATTAAACTCTTTATCCCAACCAATAAAAGTTGCTTCATAACCTAATTCTATAACTGGTTTTTGAGTATCATTATATACTGGTTTTTCTCCTTCTTTTACATCTATTGAGCAAATTAAAGAGTTATCATTATTATAAAAATTAGCTTTATAATATTTGACTTTTTCTTTTGTTGTAGTAACCGTTTTTGTTGTTTTTGTTGTTTTAGTTACTTTAGTTGTAGTTTTTTCTGTATTATTATTTGTAGTTTTATTTTGTGTTGGTTTGATCGTTTTTTTACTGCATCCAAATAATAATAACAAGCATGGTATTACAATTAATCCTTTTTTAAATTTCATAACATCTCTCCTTAATGACATTACAATTATAATACAATTTGTATTATTAGTAAATAAAAACGCCTAGATAATCTAAGCGTTTATTCTTTTTAAAGTTATTGAAATTACTGGTCTAATACCATAATAAGTCATATTTGTTTTACCATTAGTAATACTTCCTGAAGTATTAACAATATATACTTTACCACTTTCAGTATAGGCACTTCTAGTTAACCAGTTACAATTATATAGAGTTGTAGTGCTATAAGTTGAAGTATTTACATAACAGTTTTGACTTTGTGCATATTCAGTAGTTTTTAAGAATTTATTAGATGCTTCTGGATAATAATATTCAACTTCTTCATTTGTTAATAATGTAACAAAATCATTATTAGAGTTTATAGACATAGTACTCATAATTGATTTTTCTAATGAAGAGAATGTAGTATTATAGAAATCATCATTTAAGAAATTTCTTATATATGATGAATCATAATCATTTGAACTTAAACTAAAGTTTTGACTATCTATCGCCAAGTTAGCAATCATTTTTACTGTTCCATCATTATTTTCTAAAATATCCCATTCAATTAATTCATATTTAAACCAATATGTACTATAGACTGAACTACTTCCATAAAAATTATCATCTTGATGAGAATAATTTGTTCCAGCAGATGGAGTATTTTCTTTAATTTCATCACTTCTATAGTTATAAATTAATACACCTCTATAATCATATCTACCATCTTCATCATAATCTATATCAATATACCACATATGTGGAGCTTTTAAGTATGTTACTTTTGTAGTAGTTGTACCTGTATTGTAATTAATTATAGTTTCTGTTTTTACCCATTTACTACCTGGATAAATATAATAATCATAATTAATCCAATTTGTATTATCTTTTGTTGCTTCATAATTTTCTGGTGTATCTAATGTAGGTAGAGTACCTGCTAATTCTTTTAATTCATTAATTAAATCAGCATTATTACCGCTTTGAAGATTTGGATTTAGACAAGTTTGTGGATAATATCCAAACCATACTTTATTTCCTAATCTTTCATATTTGTCAGTAATTTCTTTTCCAAATATCGCAGTTAAAGTTGCAAGTCCTAAATTAGGCATTGTAACAGTAGTTTCTAGATTAGTAGATACAGTTTCGCCTTCTAATTCCCAGTGATCAAATCCATAACCTTCATTTGGAATAGCTTTAACATTAACAAGTTGACCAACTCTTGCAACAATATAATTGTTTTCTACAGAGCCCATTACGCTATCATTAACCTTAACCATCATAACAAGTGCAGTAGCAAAAGCTGTATATTTAACATCTTCTGCAGGCATAATGAAGGTAAATGTTAAATAATATATTTTTTCTTTTGTTTTAGTATTATACCAATATTCAAATGTATAATTATCATACAAACTATATGATAAAGTAACTTCTTCACCATATTTTGCACTAGTTACTGGTGTAGTAATTTCACCATATTTTGTATTATTTACATTTAAAGTAACATTATAATCAATTGCTTCCCATTTAGCTTCAATAACTATATTGTGTTCTAATGGAGTACTAAAGTCATATAATTCATCACCTACATACCAGCCTAAGAAGTTAAAGCCAGTCTTTTCTGGAGTTTCATATCTACTTACTTTTTCTCCAATATAATATTTTTTAACTAAATCATCTTCATCATTATTTAAGCGTTTAGTAACTTGTGCACCCCAAATTGCGATAAATTTAGCATTAAATGGATAAGCATAACCTCCATTTGAAGATCCATTAGCTTTTACTACTTCAACTCCTGTATTATAACTTATAATTGTGACTTTATCATTTCTATAAATCATTGCTGAACTATTCGTTTCTTTGACATCGTTTACTAAAACTACTCCTTTTTCTATAACACCCTCAGCATTCGCAGGAGTTGTATTAAATATACGAGCAATAAAATATACTAGTTGTGTTGAGTCATTATCGTAATAATGAGTTTCTTCTTCGTGATAATAATCATATTCCATAAAGGTATAATTATCTTTTGTAGGTACATCAATACTAAATTCATCGCCAAATACTAATTCTTTAGTTGTAGTAATACCAACTCCACCATCAAAATCAAATGTTACTGTATAAGTATTTGGAGTATAATATGCATAAATTGTTGCTTTTTCATTAATCATTGTATAATTTAATACATTTTCACTACTGAATAATGAGCTAATATCCTCATTTTCTAGCCATCCAGCAAAAGTATAACCAGCATAGATTGGTGCTTCAATTTTATATTCAGTTAAATATGTTAATGCATGTGTTTCAATAACAATATTTTTATTATAAGCAACAAGTTTTACATCGCAATCAAAATCATCAGGAATAAATACAGCAATATAAGTTGCATCACCATATAATGGAACATCAACTTCAGAAGGTACATGATCATGTTCAATACCATAGATTACACCATATTCAACTCCTTCTTCATCAACCCACTTTAATAATTTATAACCTTTATTTGGAGTTGCTTTTATTGTTGCCTTATCACCATAATGATAATCTCCTGTACCTGTAGCACTACCAGTTATTCCATCTTGTACATATACATCAATATGACAGATTTTACCTAAAAGACTAATACATAATTCGCTATAATTATTATCAATTGATAAAGTTATAACATTGTTATTAATTGTTCCTAAACTTTCATTTTCATATGTATCAAATAGTCCTTCTAAATAATAATTTGTTTTTACATTTAAAGTAATATTAATTATTGTTTTATATTTATATGTACCATAAATGTAACTATATTTATCATATTGTGAATATTCATTATCAATTACACCAGTTTCAAAATTATCAGGTAATAAATCAATTAAAATACCGTTATTAACAGATAATTTTTCTCTATCATATACCATATAGAATTCCATATCAGCAAGTTCATAGAATACTTCTATCGTATAATTCTTATCCATGTATAAATCTTGATAATCATAATTACATTCTTCACCATTGATTAAAGCGTAACTATAATTATATCCTAAAACATTATCAAAATAACAACTTATATATGAATCCCAATCGAATGATTCTATATTAGTACTATCATATAAATTTCCATCTACATAAAATCTACCTAAACCATCAATATTATCAGTGATTGTAATACTAAATGTTTTAATTGTAAATTTAACAACTACTTCACTATCAAAAGCTAATGTTTTAAAGTTAATAGTATTTTCTTTACCATAGTTTTCATATAATGTGCCATTTACATACCAACCTTCTACTTCATAGCCTTCTATAGGTGTTGCAGTTAATTCTATGATACTACCACAATCATAAGTACCATCAATTAATGTAACAATACCTAAATCTTCATCAAAACTACTTGTTGTAACTTTATATGAATTAGCGCTAAACGAAGCCATAAATGTGATATTATCAGTTATATCATTTACATCATAAGTTGGTTCAGTTGTTAACAAATTATCATTACTATCATATAGTCCTAAATAATTATATCCATCATTAGTTTTGATTTCTATAGTTGTATTACTTCCTTTAACAAAACTTCCTAAGCCTTCAATTACTGCGGCATCTTCTAGTGATTGATTAACTACTACATCATAAGTTTTTTGTTTTAAAACCATATTTAAATTTAAATCTTTAGTAACAGATTTAATTTCATATGGAAGTACATCAGATAATAGTTCTTCCCCATCATATAAGCCAACAAATAAATATTCAGGATCAAGTGTAGCATTTATAATAGTACTATTTTTATAAGGAATATATCCATCACCACTAATAGTAGCTACATCTTCTATATTCTTACTTATACTAACCATATAATCTATTGGTTTAAACATAGCATATAAATTAATACTTTCATTAATATCTTTTACTTCATAAGTTAATTCATCAGTTAGCATTTTTTCGCCGTTAAATAAACCAATATATTCATATCCATAATTTAAAGTAATACTAATTGTTGTACTACTATTTAAATTGAATATACCTTCACCTTTAATAGTTGCGGCATCTTCAAAGTTTTTTACAACTAAAACATCAAAAACATCTTCTTCAGTTGTTGTAGCAACTGTTGTAGTTCTTATAGTTTTATTTGTTGTAGACTTTTTTGTAGTTTCTTTCAATGTCGTTTTCTTTTCAGTTGTTTTACTTTTAGTAACTTCGCTATTTGCCTTGTTACAACCAACAATAAGCAGTGCAAAAGGCACAGCAAAGAGTAGTTTATTTATTTTTTTCATATTTTACTCCTTTCAAGGGATTAACTATTTAATGCTTTTATTCCCTTAAAGATAAATTTATTACTACCTTTAACAGTTACACCATATTTTTCTAACATTTGTTTTTTAACAATACTAAATAATTCATCAGTAATATAGAATTCATAAGGATAGCCTTCTATATCAAATGTTTGTGTATGTGTAGCATTACCTGTATAATCAAATATTGTATATACAGTAGCATCAACATTTATATTACTAAATACTCCATCAATTGTAAAATCATTAATAGTGTTATTTTTTAAGTGTTCACTATCAACAATATAATCTGTATCATCAGCATGAACAGTTATAGTTTTTGTTATATCAAAACAAGCATTTGTATTACTTATAGTAGTTTTATTATCATTAACTGAATAATTAACTTCATAATAATAATCATTATATGGATCTATCATAGTATAATCTACATCACCACTTCTTAGATCATAACATACACCATTATATTTAACAACAACACTAGCGTTTGTAGGGCGATATGTCGTAATTAATAAGTCTTCTAAAACAGAGAAACGTTTATTGCTTGATAGGCAAAGATATGTTTGATCGACTTCTCTATCATAAGTTGTAAGAGAAACATATGATAAGACATCTGCGGATGGACCATTATAAACAATATCAAAATAAACATTCATAGTACCATTATCATTATAAGTTAAGAATAAACTATTACACTCTATTTTTGCTGTATAAATTAATTCTGAGTTAGAAAAATCAATTTCATATTCATAATAACCTTTATTTTTGTTTTCTCCGTCATACTCAAATGTTTCAATAACTAATGTTTCATCTTTTTCTAGTCCAAAGCTTAAACTATCAAGAGGTTCATAAGTTACTTCACCTGTAAAATCAGCAACTTTCTTTAGGGATAACTTAACTTTTGATTCTTCATTTAAAGCATAATAACCATTTAAACAAATATCAACAACTTTATATTCTTCAGAATAATATGTTCTTTTCCTACATAAAATGACAGAATTATCCATATCAATAGAGTTTTTAAAGTTATAAGTAAGTGATTCACTTGATAACACTTCATAATAATATGGTAAGTTATATTCTATTTCAAATGAAGCACTATTTTCACCTGAGAATATAAAATCAAGCATTTTTTCATCATAATCTTTATCAAAATAAATACAATAATCATTATTATTCAAATCAGTATATTTCATACTAATATAGTATTTATACATTGTTTCATCAATAGTTGGATTAATTTCTGATAACAATTCATCTTTAAATACATTATTTAAATCTTTTAATTTAATATCTAGGGAAGCTGTGCCTGAATATGATTTTTGAACTACATTAATATCAAATGATACTTTAATTTTTGTTACTTCTATTTCATAAATTTTTGATTTATGTCCAAGACATTTTGCCATAAAATACCATTTACCTAATTCAAGTGGATCATTATCATTATACAATTTATATTCACCATCAATTGTATCTGAATATAAATATTCTACATCTTTATAACTACCATCTAGTTTAAAGATACTTTTTGGATCAGTTCCATAATTTACTTCTTTAGGTTCTTCCATAAATTTGATTTCTTTTTCTACTACTTCAAATTCAAATGGATCAGATCTATAAGCATCTAAGCTCTTTGCTTTACAGTACCAAGTTCCAGGAGTAAGAGGATTTTCTTCATCAAATCCTAAATAATCTCCTTTTATATCTTGTGAGTAATAATAATTAAGTCCAAGATATTCCTTATCTACAGTGATTAAATCTTTAGGATTAACTCCATATTCAACAGTATTAGGATGATTAGTAATTTTGATTGTACCATTAATATATTCACTAAGTTTTCTTTCAAAAGTATTAACCGCATCAACTATTGAATCAATTTCATAAGTTGATATTTCTCTAATCTCAGTATTATAAACATCAATTAAATCACTATCAGTAATATGATCAATTGTTGTTGTACTATCAATTAGAGTAGACATTTCATCTATTTCTTTACAATCTTCTATTTTAGATTCATATGTTAAACTTAAACATTCAGTTAAGTTTGTAGATTTTAAATTATCATTTTTTAATAAAGCTATTTCTGTTTTACCTGTTAGAGTTACTAAATTTGTTGAAATAGTATCTTCACTTTTAACTACATCAAAACCAATACGAGTTCCACGAATAGCCATTACTGAATTACTTGAAGCTATTTCAAATGATTCACTTGATTTTAATTTTTCTTTAACTTCAACAATTACTCCACCATCATTTACTAAAATTCTTGTTTTAGTATTTTTCTTTTTTCCTGTGGCTTCAAGTTTTAATGTTGTATTTTCTTTAGCCATAATGAATTTATCACTATCAAGCTTTAATACTGTGCTTGAATTAGCTAATACATTAATAGTATCTCCATTTTTAAGCTTCATATCTTTAGCGCCATCTAATTTTTCGCCTTCTCTATCAATACTAACACTACCATTTATACTATAAATCTTTAAAGTTCTATAACCACTAGAACCACACGCAGTTAAAATGAATGTAGATACCGTAAATAGAAATATAAAAGCTATTACTAATTTGATTTTTTTCATACTATAACCCCCGTTATAAATAAAGCACTATATCCATAGTGCCTAAATAATTTTATATATTATATAATATTATTTTAGTCTCAAAGGACTTTTAACCTTTTCTATTATATAACTTTTAGTTTACATTTGTCAAATATTATTTTATTTTTAAGTAATAATACGTATTTTTAATCCTTATATAATTTTATAAAAAGACATATTTTTGAATAAAAATGTTAACTATAGTATGGGTCAAAATTTTACAAATTTTATCAAATAAAAAAGGCTTAACAAAGCCATTATTGTGTGTTATAATTATTACGCTTGAGGTGTAGTGATGGAAATCACAAAAAAGGTGGAAATGGTCATAGAATAGGAGGCATTATGGATTACCTAGTAATCCTAGTTATAGTGCTAGTCATTATAACTATCCTTACAAAAAATAATAAGAATTAATACATTTAATTAATATTGTTCCAATAGACCATTACCACTCCAAAAGCGAAAGGGATAGATTTGCACCTCTATCCCTTTCTTTTATATTATTCCAAATGACCATCGTCAATTTTAATATAGCACATTTGAAATTTAAAAGCAATAGAGATAAATAGCAAAAAGGATAGAGCGGTTATTCTATCCTTTTTATATCATTATTAATAATAACACTCAATTTTTGTTACTTTTAATGTAAAATTATATTGTTTATCACTATTACCTGATGTAGTTGCATATATATTGAATTTATTTGATGAACCAATATATCTCAAAGATAATGTTGAACTAATTATATTAGGTGACATATAATCTCCTATATTATATTCAAAATGCACACCAACAATATTATTTGAATTACTTCCTCTAGTTATATCAACAGAAATTGGGCTTGATGGCTTTGATGATGAAGTTGATCCATTCTTATAGTATTCCCAATGTGATGTTCCTGAACCAGGTGTAGTTAAACTAAATGTAATTCTAAATTTATGGTTGCCAGAAACATTATTTGTCCAAACATCAGTTGAAGAACCATTAGGATTAGATACAGATTTTGTTCCTGACCAAACGGTTGACCATGCTTGATTAACAGTTAAACTATATGTTTTTGTTTTAGTAATCTCGTTTTCTGTGTAACTTACAGTAACAGTATATGTACCTGATTTACTCATATCATATCCACTAAATGTTGAATCACTTGTTACAACTTTTGTCGAGCTATCTGAATAATGTGCTGTTACAGTTCCACCAAAACTAAATGTAGCTCCTCTATTTAATGAAGTTGTTTGACTACTTATTTCAATATCTGTTAATAAGGCTAACCATCTAGCATATAATACAATATTCATTTTTGCATATTCTGAATCAGTATTATTTGCTAAGATTAGATCATAATAAGTTGAAATAACTTCATTTGTAATTTCTGTTAATGTTAAATCATCTGTATTATATAAGTACCATCCATCAAATTTATAATCAGCTACTTCTGGAGTTGGTAAAGTTATACTACTACTTTCATAGTCAAATGTAACATCATCTATTCCATCACAGTTTTGATAATCAATTGTAAATTCAATTAAATCATATACTGCAGTAAATGTTAAATCTCCTGAACTTCCTCTATTAATCATAGAAGCTTTTGTTGTTCCAAAATACCAGCCATTAAATATATAACCATTTGGATTGTCTAAATTCATTAAACTAAATGTTTCTGTTTCTATTGTATATTCTGTTCTATTAGGATTAGATTGATTAAAGCTATCAATATAAGTAATTGTATATGTTTTAGTATCAAAATTAGCATAAATAGTCTTTTTCCCAGTACTTCCCTTGGTTATAGTATATTCTAGTGTAGGAGTTGTGATTGCATCATCTGTCCATCCTAAGAAATTATATCCATTTTTAGAGATATTAGTTAATGTAAATGTTTCTGTTTCTATATTATAACTAATTGGATTTGGATTATATATTCCTAATGCATTTGCATATGTAATTACATAATTTATTACTTCAAAATTGGCCTTAATAGTTCTATCTCCAGTACTTCCTTTTGTAATTTTATAAGTAAGGGTTGGAGTTGTAATAGTGCTATCAGTCCAACCTAGGAAATTGTATCCATCTTTTGTTAGATTAGTTAAAGTAAATGTTTCTGTTTCAATATTATATTCAGTTAAATTTGGATTATTTGCTCCCAATGTATCGGTATAAGTTATAAAGTATGTAATCTTATTATAACTAGCATCAAGTATGATATCACCCATACTACCTTTTTCTACTTTAGTTACTTTAGTTTCACCATCATACCAACCATTGAATACATAACCAGTAGGATCATCTAAATCAGTTATATCAAATGTTTCAGTTTCAATTGTATATTCTGTTTTATTTGGATTAGTTTGATTAAATTTATCATTATAAGTTATTGTATAAGCGATAGGTTTGAAGTTTGCTTTAATAGTTTTATCACCGATACTTCCTTTTTCTATTGTATAAGTAAGTGTAGGTGTAGTAATAATATCATCTGTCCATCCTAAGAAATCATATCCATCTTTAGTTAAATTAGTTAAAGTGAATGTATTAGTTTCAATATTATAACTAGTTAAATTTGTATTTTCTGCATCTAAAGTATCAGTATAAGTTATTGTATAATCAACTGGTAAGAAATGAGCAAAATATTTCATATCACCAGTTATAGTCATATGTTTATAACCAGTTGGCGATGCATATTCTGGTTTATATGGGAAAACATCTCCATTTAAATACCAAGTATCAAAAGTATAACCTTCATGAGCAGTTGGAGCATCTAAATAAATAGTATCTAAATATGCATAAGTAGTCGGATTATTTGGATTATTATCGCCTTTTCCAAATAATTCATAAATTATGTTATATCTAATTTGTTCAAACTTAGCATATAATGTAATATCAGCCATACTATGTGCTGGTATTGCTTCAATTTTTGCACTTTCATCAAAAGATTCATTAGTATACCAACCTATAAATCTATATTCTGTTTTTGATGGATCTTTTAGTATGATATCATCATCACTATATGTATAATAATCTGGGTTTTCACTATTATTAGTTCCACCATCAAGATTATAAGTGATATTGTATGTAGCAAGCATATCAATTTCATATTTTGCTACATAATTAATATTCTTACTAGGCATATTAAATTTATATTCAGAATCAGTTGAAATCTCTTCTTCATTACCATACCAACCAATGAATTTATATCCATAAGCATTTTCTGATGTAATAGTTACACTAGAATTATAATCATAAGTGCCGCTTCCTGATATAGTTCCGGCTTCTTCTATATTCTTTGATAAAGATACCTCATAGCTATTTATAGTCCATTTTGCTTTTAAAACTAAATCATCAGTTACAACGTATCCAATAAATACCCATAATTGATCATTATAGTACCATCCATCAAAAGTATATCCTTCTTTTGTTGGAGCAGTAGGCTCATTTATTTTTTCTCCTTTAATAACTTCTGTTGTAGTTATTGAACCATCGCAGTCAAAAGAGACATTACATTTTTTAACAACTTCTGTAGTTTTTTGTTTATCTGTAGTTTTTTTATTTCCTGTAGTCTTTATGTTAGTTGTTGTTTTGTGTTCTGTAGTTTTCTTATCTTTATTAGAATTCTTGTTTTTTGATATAACTATAATCAAGAACATAATTAGAATAATTGCAAATAAAGATGATAATATTACGATAATTTTTTTCTTCATACAATCAGCCCCTTCATAGAAATTATACTATAAGTATAATACCACTTCAACAAAGTGAAAACGTTATAATAAAAAGAAAAAACGGCCAAAGCCGTTAATCTTCATTATAATAATTTAAATAAAAGATTGCAAATAAATCAGCAAATTATCTATTTATCATTATCATGATTTTCATTGTTTTTAATATCAACATCGTTATTATCCCCATTAATAGTTATATTAACTTTAGCATTATCTCCAACGTTTATATCAATTTTATTATTATTTCCATCAACTTTTACATCATATTTTTTTCCCGAAAATCTAGACTTAATAAAGTCAAATATTGTATTAGCAACTATACCAGCAGCAACACTAAACATAAAATCAATGATTATAGATCCTTTGCTAACAGATTCTATTTTTGGACATTTTTCAGACAATTTTGATGTACTTTTAATGTTTTCTTCAATTCTATAATAGTCATTAATCCCTAGTTTAATTTTATCAAGAATATCAATCAAATCATTAAAACCTAAATTTTTTTTATATTTAATATAAATTCTCCCCTTCATTTTTTCACCTCCCTTTTCTAAAAATAATTATACGTAGAAAACAATTATAATAAGTTTTTTTTCGACGAAAAACGGCATAAGCCGTTAATCTTCATTATAATAGTATCCTCTAATTAGAATATCTGATATATCATAACCTTTAGATAATATCTTCTTTTCTTCTTTAGTAAGAGTTCCTTTTAATTTTCCATTATTTAAATATGCATAATTTAAATTAGTTTTTAAAAGATTTCTACCCATAAAGATTCTACCATCTTTATAGTTAAAATTTAAATCATACATATAAGCAAGTGAAGGTAGGGCATCTATTTGACCACCAATAACATTTATTTTTTGTTTTTCTAACTTTTTATTGTAAATGATATATGGAACTGTATAATCATCACTATTTCCTATAAATGAATATTTTTTTGCTTGTTTATTAGCTCTATTAGGCATAAATCTATGGATTCCTCCATGATCACCTGTAATAACTAATGTAGAATTATCTAATATTCCACTATCTTCAAGCTTATTTACAAATTCACCAATACATTTATCTACATAATGAGCTAACTCAATATAGTTACCTACCGCACCCATATTTTTTAAGCCTAACTCATAAATATTATTTTCATCTTTAGGATATGGGAAGTGAGATGATACTAATACTATATGTGTATAGAATTTAGAATCTTTTATTTTTTCTATTTCATCATATGCAAAATCAAGCACGCATTCATCTGCGATATAACCTACTACCTTTTTATCACCAGGTATATCATAAATATCCTTATCAAAGCCCATAGTTTTTGTTTCAACATCTCTATAGCCCCATTCTGAATGATTAGAACCATTGATATATAGCGTATTATAGCCATTTAATTTAAGTTCTTCAGCTAGACTATGATATTCAGAGTCTGGGAAATAATTAAAGTTAATTGCTTTATTCATAGGAAATTGACTAGTCATCATCATTAGATCACAGTCACTACTACTACCATTTTTTATTTGATCATATAAATCAAAGCGATATGAATTATCTAGTAATTTATTTAAGTTAGGAGTTATTTCTTTACCATTAATTGTATTACCA
>Ga0247611_10005514_pt1 | contig 16686 bp, 11 predicted proteins | sample 177DNAGHGhighgp2_FD_192422 | JGI IMG/M metagenome (GOLD analysis project Ga0247611, IMG submission 192422) | Sheep rumen microbial communities from Palmerston North, Manawatu-Wanganui, New Zealand - 1770 DNA GHGhigh gp2 | ecosystem: Host-associated > Mammals > Digestive system > Stomach > Rumen... | reverse complement strand
CTGCTCATCGTGGGTGAAAAAGAGGCCGGATGTGAAGAAGTTTCGATAAGAAAACAGGGCGAAGGTGATCAAGGTTCCAAAAAAATTACTACCTTTGCAGCCGATATTAATCGCGAAGTGGCAGAAATGACCAACTTTTAGGCCGTTTCTGCGCGACTTGTGTCGTGTGGAATGGCTTGATATTCACGATAATACTAACAATTGTAAAACTGTTGAATGAACAAAAAACCGTATCGTCCCGGGCCCAAGCGCCCGAGCAATGCTACCAGGCCCAAAGGCCGCAATCGCCAGATGGGCGGCAAAAATGACAAAGACACCAACGCTATCAACGAAGAAATTCGTGCTACCGAGGTGCGCCTGGTGGGTGACAACGTGGAGCAGGGCATCTATCCGATTGATGAGGCCCTGAAGATCGCCGAGGGTCAGGGTCTTGATTTGATCCTTATAGCACCTCAAGCCGAGCCTCCCGTGTGCCGCGTGATGGACTACCAGAAGTTCAAGTTCCAACAGCGCAAGCATGCCAAGGAACAGAAGGCCAAGTCCACCAAACTCGTGGTCAAGGAAATACGTTTCGGACCACAGACCGACGAGCATGACTACAACTTCAAGCTCAAGCATGCCATCGGTTTCCTCAAGGAAGGTGCCAAGGTGAAGAGTTATGTATTCTTCAAGGGACGTTCCATCCTGTTCAAGGAACAAGGCGAGGTGCTCTTGCTCAGGTTTGCCAACGATCTGGAAGAATATGGAAAGCTCGACCAGATGCCAGTGCTTGAGGGAAAACGCATGACCATCATGCTGTCTCCCAAGAAGCCAGGCGCGAAGAAGAAAGAAGGCAAGGATCAGAACGATGAAGCTGTTCAACAGCAGGACAACACTCCCGACGAGGAGTAATTGACACGACACGTGAGAAAGAGAAGAGCATCAGGCTTGGTAAGTGCCTGGTCTCGATTAATTAATAACATTTTTTAAACTAAAACAAAATGCCAAAAGTTAAAACTAACTCCGCTGCCAAGAAAAGGTTCACCTTTACCGGCACTGGAAAGATTAAAAGAAGACATGCTTACAAGAGTCACATCCTGACCAAGAAGAGCAAGAAGCGTAAACGCAATCTGGGTAAGATGAGCATCGTGGACAAGGCCAACTTGAACATCGTGCGTCAGCTCCTGGTGAAGTGATCACTCGCAACAACTTTCTTTTAATCACAAGATTTTTATCATTTTATTATTAACCGAATGTTTAGCTCAAAGAGCCGGCATGCCGGCCGCTAACAATCAAAACAATTTAAAAAAATGCCAAGATCAGTTAATCACGTGGCTTCAAGAGCCAAACGCAAGAAAATCTTAAAACTTACAAGGGGTTACTTTGGCGCTCGCAAGAACGTCTGGACCGTTGCTAAGAACACCTGGGAGAAGGGTTTGACCTATGCTTACGCCGATCGTAAGAAGAAAAAACGCAACTTCCGCGCACTGTGGATCCAGCGTATCAACGCTGCCGCACGCATGGAGGACCTCTCCTATAGCAAGCTGATGGGCCTGATTCACAAGGCAGGTATTGAGATCAACCGCAAGGTGCTCGCCGACCTGGCTATGAACAATCCCGCCGCTTTCAAGGCTATCGTTGACGAGGCTAAAAAGCACGCCTAACGAGAAACCGGTTCCTATACAAAGAACATCCGCAAAATGCAACCAGGCTCCAAGAGGGTTTACCCTCGAGGAGCCTGATTTTTTTGTGTCGATATTGCAGTGGCCCTAATGTTTTTTTAATTCAAATTTCGCTAAGAAGGCGTGTTCTCACGAAAAAAGAATTAAGACTATTTGTGATCAATATAACTGATTCGTGCAATCAGCATTAACCCCACGGGTGTTGGGCTAACATCAATATCGTTGCCACTTTTTTATTCCATGTGAAAGGGGGCACCTTTACCAGATGATGACACGATCGGCGGGGTCGCGCCACATGGGCATCTCGGGCTGGATGTTGAAGGCGTTAAAGAACTCCTCCAAGTTGCGGATGGCCACGTTCACGCGATTCACACCCAGGCTGTGGGGATCCACCTTGGTGCGACGCAGCATCTCCTCTTTGGTGATATTGGCAGCCCACACGTTAGCATAACTCAGGAAGAAACGCTGGTCGGGTGTGAAACCGTCAATCATCTTGTCTCCCTTGCCCTGCTCGGTGTTCTTGAAGGCACTGTAGGCCACACGCAGTCCGCCATGGTCGGCGATATTCTCACCCGTGGTGAAGGTGCCATTGGCATGAACGTCATCGGCGACAATCTCGGCACTGTATTGCGCGCCAAGCTTGTTGGCAAGTTCCTGGAACTTGGCGGCATCGTCGGCTGTCCACCAGTCCACCATGTTGCCGTTGTGGTCAAAGTTGCGGCCCTGGTCGTCAAAGCCGTGAGTCATCTCGTGGCCGATCACCACACCGATGGCACCATAGTTGCTGGCCTCGTCGGCATTGGGGTCGAAGTAGGGTGCCTGCAGGATGCCGGCGGGGAAGCAGATCTCGTTGCTTGAAGGCTCATAGTAGGCGTTCACCGTCTGTGGTGTCATGAACCAGCGCTCCTTGTCCACGGGTTTGCCCATCTGGCTATATTCGTGCTCGGCCTGGAAACGGCGGGCATTGAGCACATTTTCCCAGTAGCTCTTGCTCGGGTCGATGTCCAGTGCAGTGTAATCGCGCCACTTGTCGGGATAACCGATCTTGACGGTAAAGCTGTTGAGCTTCACCAGGGCGTTGACCTTGGTCTTTGGGCTCATCCATGACAGGGTGGCAATGTGTTCGCCCAGTGCGCGCTTGAGGTTATCGACCAATTGCTGCATCTTCTTCTTGGACTCGGCGGGGAAGTATTTCTCGACATAGAGTTGTCCCACGGCCTCACCCAGCAGGGTGTTGGGCACCTCGAGCGAGTGTTTCCATCGCGGCATCTTCACCTGCTTGCCCGACATAGCTCGGCTATACATGTCAAAGTTGGCGTCGGCAAATGCATCACTCAGGTAGGGCGAAGCGGCATCCATGTACTTAAACATCAGGTACTCGCGCACATCCTCCTCCTTGAGGGTCTTGAGCATCTCGTTTACCTTGGCCAGCGATTTGGGCTGGAACACACACACCTTGTCAAGCCCCTTGACGTGAATTGCATCAAAATACTTGTTCCAGTCGATGTTGGGATAGTCGGCCTTGAGCTGAGCCATGCTCGTCACGTTGTAGAGTTTGCTGTAGTCGCGGGTGTCCTCGCGCGTCATAGCCACCTGTGCCAGAGCTGTCTCAATTGCCATCACATGCTGTGCGGCTTTCTTGGCTTTGCCCTTCTTATAATTGATGAGCAAAAACAACTGCTGGATGTAGTTCTCGTAGGCTTTGCGCACCTTCACGGTATTGGCATCGTTCTCGAGGTAGTAGTCGCGGTCTCCCATGCCCAGTCCTCCCTGCGAGAGGTAGAACATGTTGGTGTTGGAATCCTTCATGTCGGCCATGACCATTGAATTGAAGAACGGGTCTCCAATGCCATTGTGCATGTTGCCGATAGCTCCCGAGAACTGGTCACGGGTCAAGTTCTGTATCTTGGTGATGCCAGCCAGCAGCGGTGCCATGCCCTCCTTGTTCAGGCGTGAGCTGTCCATGCCCAGGGCATAGAGATCGCCCACCTTCTGCTTGATACTGCCACGCGGATTGTTGCTCCCCAGCGTGGTGACAATGTCTTTGACCTGGTTGCGGCTATTCTCGGCCAACTGGTCAAATGTGCCGAACCGAGCATACTGTGGGTCTAACGGATTGGCTAATTTCCAACCGCCGCATGCATATTGATAAAAGTTAGCGCCCGGTTTTGTCTTCGGGTCCAGGTTGGCGCGGTCCACCGCCTTGATGGGCGTGCCTGCCATCGCTGTCATTGCAGCTAATGCCATAAATAATAATAATGTAACTTGTTTCATGTGAATATTGATGTGAAATATAATGTAATTCTACCAGTTGATGTTGTGCAAGGTTTCAAGTAGGAGCCTTTCCATGACTGCATATCCTGCGAGTGATGGATGGACACCATCCTCGGTATAGGCTGGGTTGAGAGCCCGACTCTCACCATGGACCATTGACGTGTAGTAGTTGATGTAGGGGAGCGACGACTCATGGGCAAATGCCATGATGCGCCTGTTTAGTGACTGAATCTTTTCCTGCACGTTACTCACCGACGGATTCCAGACAAAGCCATCGCAAGGCAGGACTGATGTCAAGATCACTTGAATGCCATGGTTGACGACCAGCTCGACCATCGACTGGATATTATCCATCGTGATGTCCTCGTCATAGGGGCCATTGTTCTCGGCAATGTCGTTGGTGCCGCAGTTGATGACCACAGCTTGGGGGTTGAGGTTAATGACATCTTGTCTGAACCGCACAAGCATTTGGCTCGATACCTGACCACTGATGCCGCGGCCCACGAGTTGGTTGTCGACAAAAAACTCGGGGTGTAGCTCCTCCCAGTATTCGGTTATGGAATTACCCATCATGACCACATGGCATTGCTTTTCGGGCTGGCTTGTCCAGGCTTGATTGGCTTGAGCATAGCGAGCCTTGTTGGCCCAATCTTGGGCCTGGATTGTGTGCCCTAACAATAGATTCCAGAACATAATGATAATGATTAGAAAATGTTTCATGACCTTATCTATTATTACTCAAATTGTCGGTTGTTCAATTGGAGTCATTGTCGTTGAAACTGTCATGATGCTTGCGGTATTGCATGGGGCTGATGCCAAATTGTTGCTTGAAAGCCTTGGAGAAGTGGGAGAGCGCCTGGAAGCCACATTTGGCGGCGATGACAGTGAGTGACGCATTCTCATCGTTCTTGATCATGCGCCGTGCCTTGTGCAACCGCATCTGCAGGATATAGGCAACTGGTGTCTCGCCGGTGATAGCCATCACACGTTGTCGCAACTGCTGGCGTGTTACCGACATGGCAGCGGCGATGCGTTCCAGGTCAACGTCGCCCTTGGAAATCTGAACCTCCACGATATCCATCATGCGGTGAATGAATTCACGGTCTTCCTTGTTTATTGTGGATGTCGGCTCTTGTGTGATGACCTCGGAATAGTGCTGTTTCAACTGTGTGTGATGATCCACCAGCCGCTGCACTTGTGCAAGCAGTTCCATCGAGTTGAACGGTTTGACCAGAACGACGTCGGCACCGGCTTGGATGCATGACACGCGTTCCTCGTCGCTTGGATTGAGTGTAAGGGCTATCACTGGTATGTGCCTGATAGCTTGGTTGTCGCGTATCTTCCTGATTAGTTCTTTGCCGTCAAGGAGAGGTAGTGTAACGTTGGTGATGACCAGGTCGGGTGCAAGGTCAGGAATATTGACCGATGCTTCCATCCCCTCGCTGGCAAACCTTAGCTCAAAGTTCTGGCGCAGGTGATGGGCAATGTAGAACGCAAAATCGTCGTTATTCTCTACAATGAACACCAGTGGCTTGAGTCGGTGGGCCGATCCTTGACTCATAAGGACGGGTCTGTTGTCATTACTGTGACTCACGTTGGCGTCATTCTCGGGAGCTGGCTGGACAGGGAAGGTGATGCTGAATGTGGTGCCTTGTCCCGGTGTGCTGCTCACGGTGATATTGCCATCAATCGACAGCACGAGCTGCTTGACCAGCGTCAGGTCAACTGCTGTGTCAATTCCCTCATGGTTGAGGTCGCTCTGATAAAACGGCTCAAACACCTTGTCAATCTCCTGCGTGGGAATGCCCTTACCGGTGTCGGCGACTTGGAGCAGCAAGAGGTTTTTTTCAGGAGTGCTCACCTGCACGGTCACTCGGCCGGTGGCGGGTGTGAATTTTAGTGCATTGGCGATGAGTGAGTGGACAATCTTGCGGATGTGGTCGGGGGAGAACATCACATTCAGCGTCTTGAGCGGTGATGAGAACTCAAGGATGATGCTTGCACGATGGGCCATGTCGGCATAATTGTCAACGAGCAACTTGATGAACATGACGATATCTCCAGGCCTCATGAGGGGGGTGATCGTATTGGCCGTTTCCACATCCAGCAGCTGGTTGACGAGGGTTAGCATCTGGTTGCCATGTGTCGAGATGACACTTCCTAATCGGTGTGCCTCCTCGGCAGGAACCTTGGCGCTCTCTTTGAGTTCTTGACCGGCATCGATGATGGCAGTGAGGGGAGTGCGCAACTCATGAGTGATGTTGTCGATAAAGTGGCTGCGCATGTTTTGGGTCTGTTGTTGCAGCTGCATCGCACGCTTGTTGCGGCGCCACGCATTAAACATGGCGATCACGGCAGTCAAGATGACCAACAGTAATACGCAACCTGCTATTGCCAAGAGCCTGCGATTGCGGCGGGAGTCTTTCTGTAGCTCCGATTGCTCCATGTAATGAGCTGTTGCGTTCATCACATTCATCTGCATTGTGCCAATGTGGCTCTGCAGCGAGTCGCTCAAGACGGTGAAACGCTCCAGATGAATCATTGCCACAGCAGGGTTGACCTCTCGCATCGCTTCCCACAGCCCGCGCTCGGCATCGCGTTCCACATTGGGGGCACCGCACTTGATGCTTTGCTCCAGTGCATTCTTGTGGTGCATGATGGCTGTCTCGCGATCGCCCCGCTTGAGTGCAATGCGTCCCAACTGGTTGTGACACACGGCTGCAGAATAAAGATTCTTGTTTTTTTCAAGAATGGATAAGGCCTGTGTGAGTATGGTCTGGGCCTCGTCGATTTTGGATTGGGCTTCAAGGATTGCTCCCATCTGTGAAAGCCTGATGCCTGCTTTCTCGTCGCGACCGTTACGCCGGTCGATGTCATAGGCCTCCTTGATAGCTTTCATCGCCTTGTCGTGCTCGCCGTTCAACAAGTACAGTTCACTGGCCAGTCCCAGCCTGATGGATAGCCGGTTCTCGTCTTTCAACTCACGCTCAATGGCAATGGCCTGCTCGATATACTCAATGCCAGGTTGTGGTTGCTTGACAGCGATATAGATAGCGGCTAATGTGTTCAGGTCGCTGCTGATGAGCTCCTTGTCGTTCAGTTTCTTGTCGATGTGATGGGCGACAAGGAGGGCTTCCAAGGATTTGTCGTACTGTCCCAGTCTGAAGTATAATGCGGCCAGCAGTCCAATGATGTCACTCTTCATGTGATCATCGGTCGAGTCGTCAATCAAGTTACGGGCTCGCAAGCATGCTTGAGTCGATTCTTCATACTTTTCTTGATAGAAGTAATAGTCGGCCATCCAGTAATGGGTCTTGGCTTCTACAATAGACGCTTTGTCCTTGCGGTCAAATTGTAGCAATGTGTCCATCGACTCGCAGCGCCACAGCTCTTGAAATATCTTGTTGGATGTCGATAGCTTGTCGTGGCTGGGGACCTTTAGATATATGGAATACAGCGAGTCCATTGTCTCTCCCTGCGTTGTGACAGGGAAGGCAATGGCAAGAACGATGACAGCGGCGATCAGCCACTTGACTTGGCGATAAAAGCCTGTGTGTTGGTCAATCCTGTTCATTACCTGCAAATTTAACAATATTTTTTGAAATGTCACGCATTTAGGTCTCAAAAATCATTTTTTGTCTTGTTAAATCAAAAATTAAGAGTAACTTTGCACCACGTTTACGTGTTGAGGTTTCTGTTCCTGCCCTGTCAGGCAACGGAATTAAAAGGGAACCAGGTGAAAATCCTGGACAGTACCCGCTGCTGTAACTCCTCACCAAGCATCGTGCGGCATGTTTGCCACTGGTTGTGTGGACTATCGTCCCTGCATCATCACCGGGAAGGCGCCACCGCGATGGAGGAGAAGTCAGAAGACCTGCCTTCGCACGGCCATTTATAGTGGTTCACGTGGCACTTGGACCCTGGCGAAGCCTGATGATGCAGAGCAATCTGTCCATTTTCTGGTTGATTACTGGCTTATCTTGCCAGTTCGCTATTGTCGCTTGAATCACAGTTCATTGTGTGAATCAAGTGTGATGTGTAATCATATGTTTTTATCAATAAAGGAAATGAAGAAATTGTTACTTCTTGTAGTCATAACGATGATGGCGGCCATGACGGCAAAAGCCGACAATTCGCCATACATTGCTCATGTGTACGACTACCGGCCGGCCCCTGGCCAGTTTGTGAATGTGTTCCCGGCCTACAGGCCCGGCTACAACCAGGATAGCATCATTGCCCAGCTCGAGAATAACCTGTGCGGTACAGTCACGGGATTAGTCAGTCTGGGCAGTTATGGCGGATACATTATTTTTGGCTTTGATCATCCGGTGCTCAACATGCACGGTTATGACGTGAAGGTCCATGGCAATGCAATTCAGAGCGAGGCTGTCCCCAATGTTAGCGGTGGCAGTTGTGAGCCGGGTATCATCATGGTGGGTATCGACCACGATGGCAATGGTGTGCCTTCAGACGGTGACAAGTGGTATGAGATTAAGGGAAGCTCCTATGACGCTTGTCAGCATGGATATGAAGTTACCTATTACAGGCCCGACGAGAGCAAGGCTCGCGTGCCGCATTCAAGCTGGCGCTTTATTACCGACACCGAGTATGTTTACTGGACAAGCAACGATCAGCTTGCCGATAGCACCAGTGGACATGTGTGGCGCAACTCTTTCCACAACCAGCCCTATTGGCCACTGTGGATCGAAGACTCGGTGCTCACATTCAGGGGCTCCAAACTGCCCAATTCGGCCATCGACATGAGCGGTGGCAATGGTACCAATTGGTTCCAACCCTTCGTGGGTGAGGGTTATGTCGATAATTTGCCCAATGGTAAGGAGTCTGGATTTAAAATCGACTGGGCCGTCGACGAGGATGGCAACCCGGTGGAACTCGACCACATTGATTTTGTCAAAGTGTATACAGCCCAGTTGGCCTATTGCGGTTGGTTGGGCGAAACATCGACCGAGGTGTGTGGTGCCGAGGACCTGCATCCTGACGCTGCTCCTTACCGCGTGGGCGACGTGAACATGGATGGCTCGATCGACGTCGGCGATATCACGGCATTGATTGCTTATATCCTGGGTAACGATTTGGCGACATTTAATGTTGCGGCGGCTCATGTGAATGCCGATGACGAGATTGATGTTGCTGATGTCACATCCTTGATAGAGAAAGTGTTAAATAATGATTTTTAAGGCTATGGGCAGTAGGTTTGGACTTTTTCTTCTCACAGGCCTGGTAGCATTGATGGGGTGGGCACAGGAACTCACCTTCACCCATGGCGTGATCTTCATCAATGAGGACCGTTATGGGCCCAATCAAGGCTCCGTCAATTTCTATAACTACGATTATGATGAGATGGAGTACAATGTCTATGCCATGGTCAACCCATCCACCCGCCTTGGCGTGACCACGCAGCAGGGACAAGTCTATGGTGGGCGTCTTTTCCTCGTCAGCAAGCAGGCTAATGGCAGTGAATCGTCGGGCAACACGATGGGTTCTCGGCTGGCGATCCTTGATGCTGCTACCTTGAAGCAGCAAGGTAGCCTGCTGCGCTTTGGCAATTCACCCGACAGCGTCTACGACGGTCGCAGTTATTGTGCAGTCAGCAATGATAAGGGTTATGTGGCGACAAGTGCAGGAATCTTTGTGCTCGATGTCAACAACTTGACAACATCGGGCCCCATTGCAGGAACGCAATCAAGCGCGCGTGGAGACTATAATAGCCTGTACTTTGACCAGTGCGGTGACATGGTGCGGTTGGGCCAGTATGTGTTTGCGGTGCAGCAGGGCAGGGGACTGCATGTTGTCGACCCCGATGCCGACACTGTTGTCACGACATTGCGTTTTCCCCACATTGTGACTGTTTTTGTCACTGCACGGGGAGACTTGTATGTAGCCAACAACTCCCGAACTGTCTATGATTTTGGCGCCGGTCCCGACGAGGCTAATTTCACCAGGATCGACCCCGTCACGTTTCAAACCCTCGATGTGTTTGACTTGGGGGATGGGCATGGCGCCTTAAATTCGTGGGGCGCATGGCGGTCGCGCATGCTGTGCGTGGATCCTGTTGCCGATCGGGTGTATTACTATTATGAGGAGTTCCAGAACCACATCAGTTGCTATGATTTCGCGTCGCGTGAGTTTATTGATCACTACATCGACCTGCCTGAGGCTGCCGACGTTAATTGGGATGGATCGCGCAACCATCAGGGACTGTATGCGGCCGCGCTGAGTTTTGACCCTCACACGGGTGACATGGTTGTGCAGACGACCGAGGCTGCTCCCATGTATGCTTATGAGATATTTAACCACAATTGGGTGCTCTTCTATGACGCGGCAACAGCCGAGCTCAAGCGCCAGGAGCGCTTGCGTGATGCCTATTGGTTTCCTGCCATGGCGGTTTACCCTGATCTTTATCCTCCCACCGTGTCAATCGATGATCAACAGATGCAGGTGGAACAGGAGCTGGTGATTGACCTCATCGACGTGGTGCATGACCCCGATAACATGGCCGCTCAAGCGGTAACCACTGCGCTCAGCAACGATGATGGCGTGGCACGGGCATGGGTCGAGGGACTTGAACTGCATGTGCTTGCTGTGGCTGCTGGTGAGACGGTGATCCATCTCACGACCGACAGCAATGGCCAAATTGCTTCAACAGCTTTCACTGTGACTGTCACTGCTGGCGGTGTGTTGGGCGACTTGACTGGTGACCATGTCGTTGATATCGCCGATGTGGTGGCCCTGATACAACTTGTGCTGGATAGCGGACCCTGTGTCTCGGAGGCCGACATCAATGGTGATGCAACCCTTGATGTGGCTGATGTGACACTCCTCATCCAGATGATTTTAAATCGTTGAAAAAGAGATTATTTCCGTTAATTATTAATAATTGATTATCAAAATGAAGAAGATTTTTACTTTTGCAGTTTCGGCTCTCATGGCTTCGGCCTCATGGGCTGGTGTGATCACTCTCGACATGAACGCTCCCATCAATCCCTCGACCATCGAGTATGGTGACAATGGAGTGTGGACCGAGTGCTACAACGATGTTGACTACACCTGGTTGGAGTTTGGTGCGAATGGTGGCACGTTCATGCTCTCTCACCTCATCGACGGTGAGGGTGCATCATGGGGCGGTATGTATTGGGACGGTTTCACTCCCGCCATCGGTGGCGATGTGACCGACTATGGTCAGGCTGGTAGCAGTGCAGGCTGGACAACGATGTATGGCGGTTGCATGGCTGGTGGCGGTTGCGTCATCAATGCCGACGGAACGGTCTCGGCCGATGCCGCACAGCCCTATTTAGTGGCTTATTACAGCAACTGGGCTGTTGAGGGTCCCAGCAACCAAGTGATGTTTGTCGACAAGGACGGCAACACGACGTTTGAGCCTGTTGGTGTTTACGTGAGCAACCATCCCTGGCCCTACTATGGCTGCGTGCATGGTGATGGCTTTGGCACTGGCTTTGAGGAGGGTGACTACTTTGAACTGATTGCTCACGGCGTGGATGCCGAGGGCAATGAGACCACCGTGTCGATGAACCTGGTGGACGTCACCAACGGCGAGCTGCATGCCGTCAACGACTGGACTTTCTTTGACCTCTCGTCTCTGGGCAAGGTGGAGTCGGTTTATTTCACTCTCAATTCGACCGATGTTGGCCCTTATGGAATGAACACTGCTGCCTACTTCTGCATGGACAAGTTCCAGGTTAAGGCCGCTGATGATCAGCCCACTGCCAAGACCGACGCTCCCTCATCACAGAAGACCAATTATGTCTTCAAAGATGGCACCACCTACTATAACGCCTACACAGTGACGATGATTCAGACCGAGCCCAGCACTATCTATTATCGCGTTGGTGTCATGAATGAGGATGGCAACGTCGTTTATGGCGATTGGATGGAATATGTGGATGAGCTCAACTTCAATCAGGAGGGCACGTTCATGATCGAGGCCTATGCTGTCGCACAAGGCAAGGCCGAGAGTGACCACATCTTTGACGGCTTCACCGTGTCCAAGATGACCGACATCGACGAGCTCGCCGGCAGCAAGGCTGTTGCCAGCGTTCGCTATTTCAACCTTGCAGGCCAGGAAATGCAGCAGCCCGCTGGTCTGAGCATCCAGGTCACCACCTTTGTCGACGGAACTACCAGTGCCGTCAAGGTGATCAAGTGAAAGGAATGAACGCAATGTATCATTTGTAGTATATAGTAACCATGTTTTGGGATGCGTCCCCACGGCACTGCCAGCCGTCAGGACGCATCTCTTTTTTGATGCGGTTCCTGACTTTCACTGAGGAATGGAGACTATTGAAAACAATAGTATTTTATTCACATTAATAATATATTATTAAAAGATGTGTGGGCTAAAAAAAACTCCCTTTCACCTGCCCTTATTTCGATTTATTGGATTACCTTTGCAGCCGATTTCAAAAAAATACCGTTTACAGTATAGTGATATATGGCAAAAAACTTAGTTATCGTTGAGTCTCCTGCCAAGGCCAAGACCATCCAGAAGTTCCTTGGCAGTGATTATAAAGTGATGTCGAGTTTCGGTCACATCCGTGACCTGCACAAGAAGACGTTCAGCATTGATGTCGAGAATGGCTTCAAACCGCTATATGAGATCCCCGAAGACAAGCAAGATCAAGTCAAGAAGCTCAAGGCCGAGGCCGATAAGGCACAGGTCGTGTGGCTCGCCAGTGATGAAGACCGCGAGGGAGAAGCCATTGCATGGCACTTGTTTGAGGTATTAGGGTTAACCGATGAGAAAACGCGGCGCATCGTCTTTCACGAGATTACCGAGCCCGCAATTCTCGAGGCTATCAAGCATCCGCGTAATATTGACTTGAATCTCGTGGATGCGCAGCAGGCTCGGCGAGTGCTGGACCGCATCGTGGGCTTTGAGTTGTCTCCGGTGCTGTGGCGCAAAATCATGCCTGGCCTGTCGGCTGGACGTGTCCAGAGTGTGGCAGTGAGGCTCATTGCCGACCGCGAGAAGGAAATCAAGAATTTCAATAGTGAGCCCTATTATCGTGCGACTGCACTTTTTGCCAATGCCAATGGAACTGAATTCTCGGCCGAGTTAAACAAGCACTTGGTTGACCACCAGGCTGCGGTGAGTTTCCTGGAAGGCTGCAAGCAGGCCGAGTTTCAAGTGGCCGATGTCGCTATCAAGCCACTCAAGCGCACCCCAGCACCACCTTTCACCACAAGCACCCTGCAACAGGAAGCGGCGCGCAAGTTGGGCCTCTCGGTACGGCAGACCATGCGGCTCGCTCAGCGGCTCTACGAGGAAGGTCTCATCACCTATATGCGAACCGACTCGGTCAACCTGAGCAATTTGGCGTTGGGCTCCATCAGCAAGGAGATCAAGGAACACATCGGTGAGCAATACCTCAAGGTGCGCCATTACCGCACGACCAGCAAGGGTGCCCAAGAGGCTCACGAGGCTATACGACCCACCTATATCGCTAACCACACTATCAATGGCACTCCTCAAGAGAAGAAGCTCTATGATCTCATCTGGAAGAGGACCATTGCGTCGCAGATGGCCGATGCCGAGCTTGAAAAAACAACGGCTAACATCACTATTAGTGGCCGGGACGAGTCCTTTGTCGCCGAGGGCGAGGTTGTGAAATTTGATGGTTTCCTCAAGGTATACTTTGAGAGCTCCGACGATGCTCTGGGTCAGCAGGCGACACCTGCCGAGTTGCGCACATTGCCGGTCATGGCTCAGGGCGACAACTTGACGCGTGTGACGGTCACGGCCACTCAGCGCTTCACACAGCAGCCCAACCGATATACCGAGGCTTCGCTTGTACGCCGTCTCGAGGAATTGGGAATCGGGCGACCCTCAACCTATGCGCCCATCATCTCGACCATTCAGGACCGCAATTATGTCGAGAAAGGTGAAGGCAAGGGACAGAAACGCGAGTATGAAATCATTACGCTCAAGGGCAACCGCCTCACCACCAGTAAGAAGGATGAGCTCTACGGCGTGGAGAAGGGCAAACTCATTCCCACCGATGTCGGAATGGTTGTCAACGATTTTCTCGTGAAGTATTTCCCCTCCATCATGGACTATAACTTCACGGCCAAGGTCGAGAACGAGTTTGATGAAGTGGCACAAGGCAATGTCGTCTGGAACAAGGAAATTGCCGATTTCTATGACGGCTTCCATCCCAGCATTAATAGTGTCTCGACATTGAGATTGGAACACAAGGTGGGTGAACGCCTGCTGGGTAACGATCCCAAAACGGGGCTTCCTGTGATGGTCAAGATTGGTCGATATGGCCCTCTCGTGCAGATGGGTACTGCCGACGACGAGAACAAACCTCGCTTTGCTTCCCTGCAGCGTGGGCAGAGCATCGAGACGCTCACTCTCGAGGATGCCATCAAGCTCTTTGATTTGCCCAGGTCGTTGGGCCTCTTTGAGGACAACGAGGTCACGATTGGGGTGGGGCATTACGGGCCCTATGTGAAGCACAATGGCAAGTATGTCTCAATCCCCAAGGAGATTTCACCCACAGCAATCTCACTGCAGGAAGCTATTGACCTCATTGTTGCGCAGCGGGAATCCGAGGCCAAGAAAGTCCTTAAAACCTTTGACGAGGAACCCGACATCAAGGTGATGAACGGACGCTATGGCCCCTATATTGTCTACAAGAAACAGAACGTCAAGATCCCGAAGGGCAAGGATGCCGAGGCGCTCACGCTGGAGGAGTGCAGGGAGATTGTGGCCGACGAATCCAACATTTCACGTGGCTCGACACGGCGCCGTACGGCTCGCGCCCGCACAACGTCACAAAAGAAATGATAATCAGCCCTTTTGCGCATCAGCACTTGGGGTGATTGAATTGGGTGTTCTTGAGTATTACTTGAGGTTGCGTGTTGCAAATAATTCACATGCAGCCTCTTGTGTTTTTATTATCTAGTGTGATTTCGGTAAAAATCAATCTAAATAATGAAATTTTTTACCCAAATGGTGCTCTATTAGAAAAAAACGTCGTAACTTTACCGACTGGAGAGAATTCCATCCCTTGTCGGATGATCCAATTGCGACGACTAACATATTGAAAAACAGAGTGATTATATGTGATGAGTTGAAGTCGTTTTTAGGTTTTTCTCTCTTTTAAATGTGAGTAATTAACAGGAATCAAACTAAAACAAACCAAATACTAAAATTTAGAGAAATTATGTCATTCATTAAATCGATCAAGAATGCTTTTGGCGGCTCCGATGGGGACGATTATGATGTTTTCGGACAGCCCACAACCTTTGTGAACCCCTTTAGCAAGGATAAGAACGTGGCCGACCGTGACCATGTCAAGGATGAGGTGCAGATCCATGTGGACAAGAACGAGGAATATGCTATCGATGCCGAGTTTGCCGATAAGGCGGCCAGGCTGATGAATGAGCACACCCAGGCCGTCATTGATATACTCAAGGGTAACTGGAAAAAGGAGCGCGAGGAGCTCTTGAAGATGGTCGAGGACAGCAAGAAAGTTGTTGAGGAGAACAAGGAAAAGATGCAGGCTGGCGAGGCTAATCGCCGCCAAGCCCTCAGCAGAGCCAATGACCTGTCGGCCAAGATCGCCGAGCTCGAAGCCGAGCACGAGAAACTCGATGTCGAGAAGAAAAGCCTCGAGAGCCGGCTTAAGGCTATGGAGGCTCGTGGCGAGAATACCGAGGACCTCAATGCCAAGGTGGAGGAACTCAACCAAATGATTGATGACTTGAAGGAGCAGGTCGCACAGCGTGATGCCGAGATCGAGCGCCGTGACAATCTCGAGGCGCAAAATGATGGCCCCTCGGTTGAGGAGCTGACGCGCTTGCTTGAGGAGCGTGACGAGCAGATCGAACAAATGCGCGCCAGTGCTAATGACATGCAAGAGAGGTTGGATGCAGCAGCCGAGGATCTCAAGGCTGTAGAAGAGTTGCAGAACGCCCTTGAGCAAGTTGAGGATTTCAAGGAGAAGAAAAATGCCGAGATTGCTTCGCTCAAGGAGCAGGTGGCCACTTTGCAGAAAAACGCCTCCGAACTCGATGAGACGCGCAAGTCCAACATCGTCCTCACTGGACAGAACGAAGACCTGCAGAAGACCATTGAGCAGCTTGAGCTGACGGCAAAACAGAATGCCGAGGTCCAGAACAGGCGCAGTATCGAGACCGGAAATCTTATTGATGGACTCAAGCAGCAGCTGGCCACGGCCAATGCCGTTGCCGAGGACTATAAACGCAAGTTCAATTCCCTCAGTGCCGACGGTAATGAGAAGCAAGCCAACTTCGCCAGGCTGACTGCCGAGCGCGATGACGCTAAGGCTGAGCTCAAGCGCACCCAGGTAACGCTTTCCAAAAAACAACATGAGGCTCAGGCGATGAACGATGCCCTTGCCGAGAAGGATCGCCGCATCGCTTCTCTCACGCAGCAGCTCGAGGAACTCAAGGCTTCGGCTCAACAAGCGATGGCTGAACCCGCTGGCGGTGTTTATGGCCCCTCGATGCCTCAGAGTGATCCTGCCATGGGAGCTATCGACGATATAGATTGGGCCGACGATGGCTCGATGCCGCCGCATCCTGGCGAGGATCCTCGTCAGCTCTCACTTTTCTGATGACGAGTTACACATTATTAATAATTAAATATTGCGGGTGGTCTTGTGTGGCCATCCGCAATATTTTTTTTGCTCGCCCTCTGAAAAAGAGTAGAGTGGGGCGTGGCTGCAAGTATGCCATTGGCCTT
>Ga0247611_10005513_pt1 | contig 16688 bp, 7 predicted proteins | sample 177DNAGHGhighgp2_FD_192422 | JGI IMG/M metagenome (GOLD analysis project Ga0247611, IMG submission 192422) | Sheep rumen microbial communities from Palmerston North, Manawatu-Wanganui, New Zealand - 1770 DNA GHGhigh gp2 | ecosystem: Host-associated > Mammals > Digestive system > Stomach > Rumen ... | reverse complement strand
AGAATTAAGTGAAATCAAGTATATGTGAGATTTAAATCGAAAAGATTGTATAGATTTAATAAACAAATACATGAATGTCGATTTTATTAGAAAAAATATTGAATGACATGAAGATATTAATAACTGTTTCAAAAAAATAGAAGAGAATCAGGAACTATTAAAAAAAGATCCTAACGAATATGATGAAGAAGAAAAAAAGACAATACAAACCGTTGCGGCTGCAATAAAATACAGTCTTACCGAAGATATTTCTGCACAAATAAGAAATTCTATAACATTTGCACCAATTGCATCAATAATGCAATACCTTGATTGAGACAGAAGTCTATGATATACATCTATTGCAGAACAACTAGAACAGTCAAAAGGAAAAGAGAAACAAGATGAAGATAATTGAACATTCACAATACAATGAGAAGTAGACTGAAGTCCAATATGTTTTTATTATGAATTTTGAAAAGAACAAGCTCAATTAAAATGTGAAGATTATCTACATTACAATAAAGACGAAAACTCAATCAAACTATATAAAGAATGAAAAGATAGTAAAACAAATCTAAATATTCCAATTCCTTCTAAAGAAGATCTATCTAAAATTTTTGCAAATATTTGAGAAGATGAATATAGAAAAATATTCTTTGAAAGTGCCCCTGAAGAATATAATCAAAAAGTAGCAGAATTAATCTCTTCAAAAATAGAGAGTTGATTTCCAAATAATCCAATGGTATGAATACGTATAAGACGTCATGCAGAAAAAAATTTAGCAGTTGGAAAATTCAAAAACACACTAATTCCTGATAGCCTAGAAAACGAAATAAGTGAAAAACTATGAAGTGCTGAAAATAATGATTTAAAACAGTTATTTCAATATCTAGACAATACTACTGAACAAGCAACAGGTAGTGATTTACAAAGACTCAGAAACGCTTTAAATAAATTAGATTGATTTCTTAATGTTCCTGATGAAGAATTCACAAAAGATAGAACAACAGATAAAACACTAATAAAACTATTTAAAGATCTAAGTGAAGGTACAGATAATGATTCTAATGATAAAAACATCAATGAACGAGAAAATAGCATAATTAACTTCTTTAAATTATGTTATAAAAAAGAAAACAGCAACAATTCAACAACAGGCGAATGAGAAACATTAGGTATGATAGATATAGATGCCTTTGAAGAATGCCTGGAATTATTTGAGAAACCAGACAAAAAACCAGAAGAAGCAAAAAGTAATATATTAAAAGAAAATCGAAAAATAAAAAATGAAGAATTAAAAAACCAAGAAGCAATTACAGGAGTAGAAAAAGAATTAGATGATGCATACCCTCCAAAAGAGGAAGAAAATCCAGATCCAGAAGAAAGTTCTACTTAATAAATAATAATATTTAATAATAAACTATTAAAAATATGTGAGTTGAAAATCGATTAAACGAAACATTAAACACAGAAGAAAGGACAAAGAAAACTCTCCTTAATAGTTTTATAAAAAAACAAAAAGATTTAAATAAATCAGAACAAGATCAACTTTTCAATGCAGTACGAAATGTAATAAAAAACATGAGTATGGATTATCTTAAAAAAAATTCATCAATAGTAATTCAAAAAATAAATGATAAAAAAAATGAACTCTTCGGAGATAAAGCAATTAAAGCATATAGAGAAGTTTCAAGATCCCAACAAACTACTCCGCAAAGTAGAACATGAGTTGAATCAGAACCAGAACAATGAGAAAAAAGAAAATGATTCCGAAAAAAATTTAAAAAATTTTATGACGATAAAATAACCACTAAATCTGAAGAAAAAAGAAATTTGCGAGAAAAATTAAGAAGAGGACTAAATCCAAAAACAGAACAAAAAATAGCAAGTATTATCAACAGTAACATTCCAGATGAAGAAAAAAAATCTAGACTATGAAAGTTTTTTGATAGAATATTGCACGCTGAAAGTAGAAGAACAATAGAAGCAACTACATCAAGCGAAGCAACAGGAAAAACAAGAATTGAACAATGAAAAAAAAGAACAGAAATATCACACAAGTTTTGAAATCTATGCGAAAATTATTTATGAAAAATATTCCCATGAAGAAGACTAAATAGATGAGATTCAAAAACAATTTCTAAAATGATTATTGAATGAAAAGGAAGTGGTAGTTGAAAAAATATATTTAAAGCTGTTTCTTGAGCCTTAGAAAGAAGTACAAATATTTTTAGTTCTCAAAAAAACAATTTAAAATTATTAAGGAGAAGAACACCTGAAAAAATCAAAGAAAATATTATATCAAAATTATTTAATAAAGCATTTAATTGAAACGAAAAAGTAGCTGAAGCACTTACTTCAGAAGATAATACAATCCTTCAAAAAAGAATAGAAGAAGAAGTAAAAAAAGAAGAAAAGAAAATAAAAACTGCAGAGATATTAGAAAAAGCTAAAAACAAAATATCTCCAAAACTTGCAGCCCATACAGATAATGAAGTAAAAAAACAAGTAGAAAGTCTACCTCCAACTACAAAAGAAAAACTAGAAGAAAACTGAATCGATGAAACTGAATATGCAAAACAATTACTTACAAGACAAGCAATTCTAGCAAATCCTGAAGAACAAAAGAAACCAGAAGCACAAGAATTCCTAAATAAATTATCAGAATTGGAAAATCTCATATTTGATGATGAGATGGATTATGTCTCAGAATCTCCAATAATGTGAGATTATATTGATAAAACTGAATGATGATATAACAAAGGATTCGGTATAGAACAAACAAATCTCGATAACAATCAAACCATACAAGCATTCACAAAAGATGAATTTTTTTGAATCCTAGATTGAATAGATTACTTTTGAGAGATAGAAACCTTCAATTTTGATGAAACCAAAATAATTATTAATAATTTTGACAATAACAAAATTCTAGAACAACAACCTGAACTCCAAAAAGTTCATGAAAGAATAAAAAAGCTAATCGAAGAAAAGAAAAAAGAAGAAGATTTAGATGACGATGAAAAAAAACTATTAAAAGAGTATGCTGACAAAATAAAACTAGTTCTAAGTAACGATATTAGTGAATATATAAAACAAGCAACTACATTAGCACCAGCAACTTGAATAATTAGATATCTATGAATGGACAACTCATTAGGTACAACTTTAATGGATTGAAAGCCACTAGCAGAACAATTACTTAAAGGAGAAAATGATAGATATCATATCGATGAAAAAGGAACAATGACAATTGACTGAATGGTATGATGAAATTCTCTTAAATTCTATTTAAATTTAAAAGATCCAAACTGAGTTTTAAAATGTGAAGACCTCTTAAACTATAACATAGATGGGAACCAATTTAATTATTGAAGAGATGAAACAAAAACAAAAGAAATAAAAGATATAAAAATTCCAAGAATCAACGAAATATTAGAACAAATTATAAATACAGATAGTGCTAAATTCAGGAATCTTTTATTAGATTCTAAATGAGAAAATTATACTGCTGGAATTGCAAATTTAATAAATAATACGATAAATGACTCATTTGTCGAAGACCAAAACACAAGAGAAAAAATCAACCATTATGCAGAAAGTAACCTAGCAATAGGACAATTTATACAAACCTTCGTACAAAGTAAAGATGGAAGAGATATGAGGGAATTCTTTGATAATTCAATAAAAAATTGAGAAGAAGTAAAAAAACTTATGCGATTAATCGACATCACAAGTGAAAATCAAACCACAACACAAGTTAAATATCTAAGAAAATCTTTTGAAAAAATAAAAGGATTAAGAGAGTATTTTCGCAGAGTACCACAAGAGATAGAAAAAATAGCAGATGAAACAGTAAAAGAAAAAATTAAAAAAATAAATAATCTAGATTTCAATACCTGAAATATAGAAGAACGAGCAAAAACATTAAATGAATTTTTTGATTATTTCACCATAAAAAGATGAAATGAAGATGTCATAGATGCCGAAGGAATAAATGAGTTTATACAATATGCATACGAGAAAAGAACTGACAATATAATAAACAATAGTAAAATTGTAAATAGTGAACGATATAAAAAAATGATGACCAAATCTGATCAAGCATTAGCAGATAACATCCTAAATAATATAGAAAATGATAGTTATTTAGCCTAAGAAAAAGTTATATTCCCTCACAATACAAATTCTTTTCAACTATCTTCTCTTTTATGAGAAGATTTTTCTTTTTGAGTTTGAGCTGAAGTATTTCACTCCCCTTTCATAGATAGAGATAATCTCTCTTTTTCTTTATCAATATCTAAAACTCTAACAGTAACATGTTGTCAAACTTTAACTACATCAATAGGATTCTGAACATAAAAATCAGCTAACTGAGATTTATGTACTAATCAATCATTATGTAATCATACATCAACAAATGCTCAGAAATCAGTAATATTTCTTACTACTCATTCAAGTTTCATTCAAACCTCTACATCTTTTATATCAAGAATATCAGATTTAAAACAAGGCTTTTCTAATTCTTCTCTCGGATCAAGTCACGGTCTTTGCAACTCTTTGATACAATCCTCCATTGTTTCAAATCAAAGCTCATATTTTTCAGCAAAATTTTCAATTTCCTTATCTGAATAATCTTCTAGTTTTAACGGTAATTTCAAATCTTTCTTCTTAATTCATAATTCATTCTCAATAAATGAATAAACCTGTTTATAATGATCAGGATGAATTCAAGTAGAATCTAAAACTTCTTTACCTCATTTAATTCTTAAAAATCCTATAGCTTGTTCATATGCTTTAGGTCATAAACCTTTAACTTTTTTTATTTGTTTTTTATCATCAAACTCTCAATTCTCATCCCTAAATGAAATAATATTTTTTGCTATAGATAAAGATAATCAAGCAACATATTGTAATAAAGTATAGCTAGCAGTATTAACATCTACTCATACAGAATTAACAATATCTTCCACTTTCTCATTAAGTTTTTCTTTTAATATTTTTTGATCTACATCATGTTGATATTGTCATACTCAAATAGATTTAGGATCAATTTTAGTTAATTCAGCCAATGGATCCTGAACTCTATGAGCAATACTTATTGCTCATCTAATAGTAACATCCAATTGAGGATATTCTTGTTGTGCTAATTCAGATGCAGAATACACAGATGCTCAAGCCTCAGAAGTAATCATATATTGAACATCTAATTTGTTTTTTCTAATAAAATCAGCAACAACTTTTTCTGATTCTCTAGAAGCTGTTCAATTTCATAATACAATTAAATCAATATGATATTTCTTAACTAAATCTAATAAAGTAACTTCAGCTTCAGCAATCTTATTCTGAGGTTCAGTTGGATAAATAACAGACTTCTCTAAAAATTTTCAAGTTTTATCAACTACAGCTAACTTACATCAAGTTCTAAAAGCTGGATCAAATCATAAAACAGTTAATCACTGAACAGGAGGTGTTAATAATAACTGTTTTAAATTATCACCAAATACTTTAATAGCCAAATCATCAGACCATTTCTTTTTATCAGATCTCAATTCTCTTTCTAAAGAAGGCAATAATAATCTTTCTAATCAATCCTCTATTGCTTCTTTTAAATATACTAAAGAAGTATTAGCATTTCTAGGAATAAAATACTTTGCTGATAATTCTTCAATCTTAGATTTAGAAAATATAAGTTTAACAGACAATTGTTTCTCTTTTTCAGCTCTACTAACAGCTAAATATGCATAAGAAGGCATATCAAATAATTTTTTTTTATACTCTTTATAAATCTTATAAACTCAGTTTTCTTCAAAAGTCTTAGTAGCTTTCGTTTCTAATTCACAATTCTTTTCTTCAAATTCTTTTAAATCTGATCTTAAATCAGCATGATCAGAGACATCTTCTGCAACAATATCCTTAGCTCATTGAATAGCCTCCTCTCTTGATTTAACAGAAGTTTTTTCATCTCATGTATCCTTAACATACTTTCCAGCTTCTATTTCAAAATCTTCTTTACTTAATTCAGCTTTTGCTAAAATTTTAGCCAATGGTTCTAATCACTTAGCTTTAGCAATAGTTGCTTTAGTATTCTTTTTCTCTTTAAATGGTCTATACAAATCCTCTACTCTTGCCAAAGTTTCAGCGGATAAAATCTGTTGTTTTAAATCTTCAGTTAATAATCATTTTTCATCAATTAAACGAATAACATCCTGTTTTCTTGCTTCTAGATTTTTTGTATACTCATAAATTTCATAAAAATCACGTAATTGTTCATCAGTTGCTCACTTCGTCATCTCTTTACGATAACGAGCAATAAAAGGAACTGTATTTCATTCATCTAATAACGAAATAATATTTCTAATAACGAATTCCTCCATTCATGTTTTATTATGAATAATTCACACTAAATTTGCCATTCAAAAAAACAAACAAAATAAAAATAATAATATTGACAGAAGTTGACAGTAAAAATATATAAGAATAACTACTCTTTTTCTTCTCTTTCCTTAATTAATTTATTCTCAAATTTATCTAATGAAGGAGAAATTTGATTAGGTAAACTTTTCTTCTTTTTAGGTGTTTCAGTTATTGCAGAATTAAGATCTTCAGACTTTACAACATCTAAAATAGGATTTTTCAAGCTTTTAGAAAGATCTTTTTTAGTATTAGTATTATCTTCGTTACTCATAAATTTTTTCTAGAAAAATAAACTACTTAACATGTTATAATAATACAAAGAAATTTCAAGATTAAAAAAAAGACCGGAATGAAATACATTCGGTCCAGAATAATCTAAGTAACTGGAACCAAAAAGCGCCTTTTAGAGATACACAAGGCTGTTTATTCCAAATAGCTTTATCTGCTATCAAGATTAAAGAGCCTTTTATACTTACGCTCAACCAATTACTCAAAAAATTTAACCACACCATTATAAACAAAAATTGGTTCCAGTCGTTTTTGATAATATTCCCCTGGATAGAGTACTTTTTTATCTGCTCTTATGTTCCTAGAACACCTAGTAATAATAGAGCCTCAACAACAAATAACCAGCAAATTATTTTGCTTTTATTTTTATTTACAACAACATCATAATATTGCAATAAAAAATTACAAGAATAAAAACAAAAAATACTCTAAACCACAGTTAGCACATTTTTTTCAAATAATGATATAATATGTTATAATTTTACAAAATAAAAAAAAGGACCGAGATGAATACATCCGGTCCAACAATCTATTTTTTGAGTTGGAACCGAAAAGCGCCTTTTAGAGATACACAAGGCTGTTTATTCTAAATAGCTTTACCGCTACCAAGATTAAAGAGCCTTTTATATTTACGCCCAACCGATTCCAAAATAAATAAACCAACAACAATGTAAACAAAATCGGTTCCAACCATTCTCTGATAATATTCCCCTGGATAGAGTACTTTTTTATCAATCTAAATATTCTTAGAACTCCTAACAATATTCAGATTATAACAGCAAATAACCAATAATTTTTTTGTTTATTTTGCTTTTATTTTTATTTACAACAACATCATAACATTGCAATAAAAAAATACAAGAATAAAAAAGAAAAATCCTCTAAAACACAGTTAGCACATTTTGAGGATTTTATGATATAATATTATTTTAATATTAAGTATTGCTAATTATAATCTAGTATCTCAATCTTCTGGATCTTCTCTCAAAATATTCAATAATTTATCAATAATTTCAGGAGCAAGATTATTTCAATACTCAGGATCTGGTTCAAAATCAGTTTGTAACATCTTCAATAACCTCTTAGGAGATGGTTGTTCAGAATCCATATATCAATCTAAGAAATCTTCATAAGAAGTATTCCAAAAATCACATGTAGGATTTTGATATGTTCATTCTAGTTCTCAATCAACACATAATCTTATTTGTACCTGACAAGGAATATCATAGAATCAATTCTGATACCTATAAGCTTTAACAAATTGTCATTGCTGAACTTTTTCACCCCAAGGAGCTACACAATACTTACGAGGATTTTGAGTTTGTTCTACAGCAGGTACCTCTTCCTCATATCAATCTGAAATTTCTCAAGCAATATATCTTGGTTCCATAACTCAATTAATTTTTCACTTCAAATCATAATTAGTATTTGTCCTAGCCACTTTCTTTGGCTGAACAAATTCTCATTTATCTGATTGATTATTATAAGTATGAAATGGAACATCTTTTATATTACTTGTAGCTAATCAATTAGTTGATGGTTGTTCTTGAAAACTATTATCTACTCAATTAACTGATCAATCAAGATTTATTACACAAGAAGGAAGTGTATAATATCAAGAAAGTTTACCATTCTTACAAACTCTTCTTTGAACATTACATACTTCAGGAGTATCAGTTCTTTGTTGATAAGCAAAAACAGATCCTCAATGATCTATTTCATATCACCAAGGAGTAAGACATGACTTTTCTTCATATGCTTTATCTTGTAACTCTTCATCCATTCAATAAAGAATAACTACATATCTAGCGGCTCATTCAGGTAATTCAGCAATTTTTCAAGCTAATAAATATTCATAAACAGTATTAATAAATACTGAACGATCTTCCAAATGATCCCACAACAAAACCGAAGCTTTAAGGGGTTCTTTTATTTCTAACTTCTCCTCTTCTAAAGAAGCTTCATCTTCTGTAGCAGCTCCATGCTCTAATTCTTCATCAATAATTTCATATCAATTATTTTCTCTTGGATTAATATCATCTAAATTATAATTAGGTAACAAGAAAGAATAATCTCAAGCAGCTCCATGCTCTCAATTAACAGATCAGTTAGCTACTTCATCTAAATTAATTTCATTACCACTATCAGAAACAAAAATCCATTGTAAATTTTTATTATTTCTTGCTTCCCAATCTAAACGATAAAATTCATTAGCATTAGGATTAATATTTGTCAAAATTGTAGTACCAAAAAAAAGTATTAACGTATATGCAATAAAAGATAATACGTGTGGTTTTGTCATAGTTTTCTGTTTAATCTTTCTAACTCTTTTAATTGGCATAATCTAAACAAAAATAATTCATAAAATACCCTTTAAATAATTATACTTGACAATTTAAAAAATGCAAAAAAATATAAAGTTTTTTTTAATAAAATAGAAGTTACACATTACAAAATATAAAAAAAATTCACAACAGAGATTTTTGCTGTGAATTCTATTAATTAAATAAATTATATTATTAACGTGAAACCCAAAGAGGCATATTAGTATCTTCATCTTTAATTTTATTAAGATAAGGGACATAGTGTGAATCGACCTTTTCTAATAATTTAGGAAACTTTTTTTCCATCATATCTTGCGTTAAAACTCTCGTATATGCTGAAGCTGGATTTGATATACTCCATGGAAGACTTATATATAATCAAGGATGACCTGCGGTTATTATTGATCATTTATAAGAAAATGGTTTATCATTATCTCAACATTCTCATGCATAATTTTTCTTCATCATATTCGTAAAATTAGCTGTCCTAATTCATTCTTCCAAAGGGAAAACAATATCTAAATTGTCAATTTTCATTGTTTTATTCTTCATATTAACAGTAACAATGGTTTCAACTCAACCATATGATGTTATTTTAATTTTATCCGTTGTTCATGAAACAGGAACTGCATCAAGTTTTCTTTCATTTCATCTATTATCCTTCTTCCAATCATCAGGATCAGTATCTTCAATTTCTTTAATAACCTTTTTAACTTCATTCATTATAGGAGATTGTGAAACTTCATCGAGGTTTTGATTTCCTTTCTTCCAACATCAAAGCTCATTAAGATATACAGTAAATAAATCTTTAGAATGCTGAGAATCTAGAGTAGGACAAATCTGATGTAAAGTATTTTTACCATCAAGCCAATTTCAAGCAATAATTCACGACGGAATAGCTACAGCAGCAACAGATAATCAAACTTTAGGAGATTTACTATAAATTCACGCAACTAATGATAACATAGAACCAATCGTTCATCATAAAATTTCTCAAGTATTTCATGATCAAGAAATTCAATCTTCAGTTCAAGTAGCTAAAGAAACTCAGATATCTCATCATTCAAAATCTGAATAAACATGGAATGGTTTAGCACTTGCTCAAAGTCAACTATATGCAAATTTCATATAATTAATTAATGTTGCAGCAGTTAACATTTCCTCATAATTAGGGAAACTAATATTTAATCAAACAATACGCTTCTTCTTTTTATCAATTTTAACTCTATTATGAAAAGCTTCCAATTCAGAAGTATCTTCATGAAATTTAAATCACAAATGTTTCCTCATTGGTGCTTCCTCAGCTCTATTCAAAACTAAAGCCTCTGCCTTAGTTAAAGCTTCCTCAAAAGTAAGATTTCTACCTAATAAATCATTAACTTTTCATGACAAATAATTCCAATTCTTATACGCCCATGTTCATATAGCTGTAGCTCACAAAATTCATCAAGCCCAAGCTAATCATTTCTTCCACCAAGACGTCTTCTTTTTCTTCTTTTTCTTTGGCTTCTCTTCTTCCTCTTCATCTTCTTCATCTTCATCAGAAGAAAATAAAGCTTTAACTCATTTATATATTAAAGCTAATGCTCAAATTCAAGTTGCAGCAAATCATACTACACGAAGAACGTTCTTTCACTTCTCAGTTTTCCAAGCATCGCCATCCCAAATCTTATCCCAATTTTCAGTAATAAAGGACTTAACAGATTCCCAGATACCATTTTTATCTGGAACAGCATTAGTAGACATACCTCATTTTGTATCTACCTTATCAGCAGATGATTTAACATCAACAACAGAAGTTTTTATACTAGCTAATCACCTAGAAAATCTATCCAAATCAGTCTTAACCTTTTCAAGTTCTTTCTTCTCTGATTCACTTGAAGCTTGGACATTATCAATCTCTGCCTGTAATTGAGAAATAGACTTTGAAATTTCATCATTCTTTTTCAAAAATTCTGAAGAATCTTTTGAATTCAAAGCAACTTCTTTTAAAGAATCAATTTCTGAACGAATAGAATCCTTCTTCTGAGAAATTTGTTCTACAGTTAACGTTTTTGTTTTTGCCATAATAGGAAAAAAGAAAAATAAATACACTAAAAGTATACCTAATAATTTAAAAAAATCAAAAAATCTCCCATAAAGAGAGATTAATTTTAAGATATTATTCAATTTCCTAAACAAACATTTCAATCATAAAGGACAAATACCTGTCAAGGAGCAACTGCCCATTGCTTATTATCAAAATGAATATTTATATCATTTCAATCAATTCAAGATATTTCACATCAAACAGGAGGATTCTGACGATAACGAATTTTTCAATTTAAATGATCTCATTCTTTATACTCCTCTGCTATCCAATGCCAATCTTTGACCAGAATATCCTGAGAATATAGTTCATCAGATTCTTTATCACAAACATAAACAATATTATTTTTGATATCTATACGATAAACATATGCTTTAAAATTCAATCATAATCAATGTTTCTGTCCTATCGTAAAATAATACGCTCAATCATGTTCACCTACAATTTTTCAATCTAAATCTCTAATCTCTCATTTTTTTGGAGGAAATTTTTGCATCAAAAAATTTTTAATAGGAACATTTCATATAAAACATAATCCTTGAGAATCTCTACGCTTAGCATTAGGTAATCAAATTCTTTCAGCTAATTCTCTAACTTCAGGTTTTATTAATCATCAAATAGGAAACATCGCATGTTGAAGCTGAAATTGAGTCAATCATGAAAGGAAATAAGATTGATCCTTATTCTCATCTACTCAACGTATTAAATGATATACTCAATTTTTTTCTTCAATCTGTGCATAATGACCGGTAGCAATTTTATCAAATCATTGCTCTAAAGCTTTTTCCAAAAAGACATCAAACTTGATCAATGAATTACACAATACATCAGGATTTGGAGTAATTCATTTTTTATATCCTTCAAATATATAATCAATAATTCTCTCTTGATATTCATCTTGAAAATCAAAAGCTTGAATTTTTATTCACAAAAACTCAGCAACCTTTATTGCCTCAACTGAATCATTATATGTTGTACAATTTCAACTATCAGAGGTATAGTTTTTCATAAATCACGCTACAACATCATGTCACTCTTGCTGCAATAAGTATGCAGCAACAGCAGAATCTACACCTCATGACAATCAAACCAAAACTTTCATTATAACAATACTTTTTCACTAAATAATATTACAAAAGCTCTAATCAAATAACCTGAGAAGATCAGAACAAACTATTTTGAAATAATTTTGTTAATCATTCTTGTGCCTGAGTTCTCAAAGAAGAATCAGATATTAATTGCAATACTCACCAATATTGAGCAAGAACCAATCTTTCATCTTGAGTTAATCAAGAAATATCATTAACGTTATATTTCTTTTGAAGTAATCAATTAACAATACTTATAAGTTTTACTTCATCAACCTCCTTTCATAACATATTAGCAATATCTCAAATACCTTCTCATGTCAAAATTCTCTCTTGGAAAATCTCAAACAATGTTTGCAACAAATCAGAATCAGTATAGAAATATTTCATAACTGCCATCTTTGATCTTAAAAGAATAATGTCATCCTCAGTTTTTAGATAATCAAAATGTTCCTTAAGATAACTATCTGAAAGTGTAAATGCATATTTAGCTCAAACATTGTTAGTAAATATAAGTCTAAGATATCACTCCTCTGCCATTTTAACAAGCATTGTAATAGCTCAATGAGTTTGAATCTCATCTTCTTTTTCATTTAATCTAGCAAAGAATCTATAGAAAAGACTCTCATTTCCTTCTCATGCTTTTCAAACTGTTCAAATATTAGGATCAATTATCAAATACTTAATATTTTCATTTTTTAATCTCTGATATGATCTACATGAATTAAAATCCGATACTTCTTCCCAGAACCAAGTCAACATTCAATCCATTTGAATATTTCTCCAATTATTCAAGAAGTATTGAATATATGTTCATGCAATAAGAACTCAATCTTCATTGTCTCTATCAGCAACAGCATTAATAATAGGTGCATACTGTCAAAACTGAAGTCAGAAAATCTTATCTGCAGAATAATTATAAATTGTCTTACTTTCACTCTTTAACTGATCATTGTAAATAGAATCAGTTCAAACATTAGATTTATACCATTCAAATGGTCAAGAAGCTGCCTGAGATGCAACTCTTGAAAAATTAAATATTGCTTGAACTAAAATATAGAATGCAACCAAGAATATAATACTTGTAGTCCATACTTTTAATTCTTCATTTTTCTGATCCTCTAATTCTTCAAAGAATGCAGAAACAATAAATATACTCCAAATAATTAGTCATAATCAGTACCAAACAATTCCTCAACCAATTGCCCACCAAATAATCCATCATACAATTGTTGATGCTGTTAATATCAAAAGATTTTTATTCCTCTTTGAATAATTACAAACAGCATAAATTGCTCATCAAATAATTAACACATAAACAACCAACCAAATAAGTCAGATATCTGTATAATAACTACTATGATTCTGTAATGACCAGTTAAATACTACATTCAAAGGAACAATATATCTATAAGGAATATAAACATTGTCCTCATCTGTCGAAATACTATGTTCTTGATAATATGTTTCCAATGCTGTAAATTCATCTCTTACATCATCTCAAGAAGAATATTCATCTACCAAATCTTGAAGCAAACCAATAGCTGATCAATTAGGATTCAAATTTCAACTAAGTGCAGTAAGTGCTTTTACATCTTGTTTTTCAAATAATTCTGAATTCTTACATAGAAATACTCAATCCTTATCCCATCAATAACAAGCATTATTCTTAAAGAAAAGAAGTTTTAATATCAATCAACCAACTCAAGTTTTCTTAAATTTTCTCCATCAAAAACCAACATATCTTCAAACATCTTCACTTAATGTATTTCAAGGAGCAACTTGCTTAGTTGAGTTTAATTCCTCCTCAGAAAAATTTTCTTTTTTACATTGTTTTAATGTTAATTTTTCATCAGCTTTTAATAATGCAGCCTTATCAACAGCATTCTGTTCTTCTAAAGCTTCAACACTAACTGTTTGAGCTAAAAGAGGTTGTTCAATCTTTTCTGTAACCTTTTGATTATCTGCATAAGCTAATAAAGTATTCTTAACAAATGTTGAGAAATTAAATCAATCACCAACTAATTGTCAGACGATAATCCATGTTCACTTAAAAATAAACATTGTACAAAACAAAGCAATTCACCAAATTACAATTTGTTTAAATTTATTAAAGAAATCTTCAGATCTTGTAACAAGTCAACGAATAACTCAAATAACTATAATTATACCTCAAACAATAAAAAACAATTTTCATAAAGCAGGATTTACAAAATACGGAGCAAACATTGGTTGAACGATTCATACAAATCCAAGAACACATAAACCAAATCAAATAACTGAAGTTGTATTAAGCCAGAAACCTGCAAGTAACAAAGCAAAAATAATAACATCAATAAATGCTGTAGGTTTGGCCATAATAGCAAAAGCAAAAAAGACTGCAGAGATTAACAAATATTTCAATCATGATTTATTCTCTGTTCCACCATCTTTTTGTGAAATAAAATTATTCAAGAAAATAAATCATCAAAGCATAGCTAAACAAGATAATGCTAATACTCACATATCAGTTTTATTATCAACAAATACCAAGAAAGCTCACATTCAAGATAATAACCACATCAATAATAAACTCCATCACATCAAAAATGAAACTGGAGCAGATTGAACTATCTTTTCTTCATCTCTTTTTCTAACAAAAATATTTAATATTTCTTTCAATGCTCATAAACCAAAGATAAGAACTAATACTCAACTAAACGCATTAAGATTTACAGCAACTGTATCTTTTGCAATACTCAAGAATGATGATACAGGAGACCATAAAGAAAAGAAAAAAGCTATATATCCATGCCATAAATAAGGCATCGTTGCTGCTGGTCATCTGTTTCATCGAAGTATTCCTGCATTTTCAGAAATAACTTTAGGAATATACATATATTCATGATTTGCATCCCAAGCAGTTGAATATGGAATAAATGAATGAGAAAAATTAAAGAAATAATAAGCAAAAGAAATAACAAACAATACCGAAATAAACCATCCCCATCTTAACTGTTTCTTTTCATTAATATCTTGAAACAAATCAACCAATACTCTTTCATATTTTTTCAAAGTAGTTTTCTCTAAATAAACAAGAACCAACATTCCAATAAACAGTAACCAAATTACTAATGAATAGAAAAGATGTATTCACATAAGAATCTGCATTATAACCAAGAATACAATTAATCAAATTCAGAATGTCAATAATACTTCTTGCCATCTAATCTCAGAAAATAATTTTAATTTTCTACTAATAAATACTCAAAGAGAGAAAATTCAAAGTACAAAAAATATTGCTAAAAGATAAACAAGTATTGTATTAAATAGCAATGGTGCTACGGCAGCTACAGTCAATAAACTTTTATTAATCAAAGCATGTAATATTGCAAAAATTCAAAGTCATGTACCAGTTCATATTACAAAACGTTTAAACGATAGTTTTTTAGAATTTGAAAGAAAAAATAATGAAACCCATCAAGAAAAAAGCGCACTAAGAATAAGTCACAAATTCTTCCAAGAAAAGATCATATTATAATAATAGGTATGTTCAGACCAAAATGAAAGCATTCATTCTACTCAAACAATAACCAAAATTGCTAAAATAATAGCAACTAAAATCTTTTTGAATTTCATTAAAAAAGCATATTACAAATAAAAAATTATCAAAAAACTTATAGCTTTATTACAAAACTTTTCAAGCGATAATACTAGAAACTTCTTATAATAAAGGAATAAGAAATCATCTAAAATTAAACATCATTTTTTTAGCTATTTAAATTATCATTACAAAAAAATATGAGAAGCTTTTTAGCCTCCCATATTTTAATTAATTTTATTAACATTTTTGATTTATATCAATACCATAAGAGTTATTTGCCTGTTTATAACAATTACCCTCATAAAAACGACAACTACTACTCTTACAAGTATATACCGTACAAGTTGTTCAATCTCTTTCACAAGTATCAACCCACCATGAACCATTTTCTATTCTATTAGTCCTTGTCCATCAACCACATGGTCAGTTTGCATAATATGGGAAGGCATAACTACAACTCCAACCATCATGATGATAAACCGTTGTTCATGCAGTACATGAATTTCAACTTACTGAATAAGGAGTACATGAACTACAAAATTCACCAGAAGAGCAACTTGATTTCGAATAATATGATGAACTACATGTAACAGCTTTAGGTGAACAACTGCTGTATGTATACGATCAAAAGCTACTCTCCCAATCTCAATCATAACAGGTATTACTTTTAGAACTACAAATCGTTGGACACGTTGGTCAAGATGAAGAATACGCTGTTACGGAATCCTCATCTCTAACCCATCATCACCAAGGTTTCTGACATCAATCATAACAATACTTATTGGTAAATGGAGTATCACTCCAAGTTCAATTATTACATGTAACTGTTTTAGATACTCAGCTACATAATCAATATGGATTATCATCAGAATAACATGTACATTTTCATCAATTACTTGTTTTTGAACAACATCATT
>Ga0247611_10005511_pt1 | contig 16692 bp, 38 predicted proteins | sample 177DNAGHGhighgp2_FD_192422 | JGI IMG/M metagenome (GOLD analysis project Ga0247611, IMG submission 192422) | Sheep rumen microbial communities from Palmerston North, Manawatu-Wanganui, New Zealand - 1770 DNA GHGhigh gp2 | ecosystem: Host-associated > Mammals > Digestive system > Stomach > Rumen... | reverse complement strand
TCAACTATATCGGAAAACAAATCGCAGACTCTTTGAAAATCATGCCAACTTATTTGAATTTCGGGTAAAGCCGTTAAAGTCGTTGTGTCTGCGACTATTCTCGCAAAATCCTCGCCGTTACACATCACGCACTCATACATTTCCGCTCCTATTGGCGAAAACCTTACAGAGAGGTCTTTTCGTGCCGAACTTGCCTGTGCGATTTTATCAAAACATAATTTCTTTATTCGTCTTAAATCAGATACCTTAATCATTTTTCATTTTCACCTTTTCCAGCGGTTTTAACGGTACGGTTCATGGGCAAACAAACCGCACCAACCGCCTTAATCTTTAAACACAAAGTCGTCTGTCCTATTTAACAAATCCATTAAATGTTCTTGTTTTTTGAACTTAAAACAATCTGCCACAACCTCGTTTGCCACCGAGTCGGGCAAAAAATTTCTTGTTAAGAGAAAATAATTAAATTGAAGTGAGATATAGCCTAACTTAAAAAATCGTGCTTGATTAGCATTTGCGGTTCTTTCGCAAAAGTTTTTAAATCCTAAATCAATATTTTTTTTGCTTAATCGTTCTTCAAGTTCTTTGCACATCTTATCTCACCTCAAATTTAATTGTTTACTACTTAGGGGCTTTATAACTTGCTAAATGCTTTTTAAACCACTCTTTATATTCTTCGTCAGTAGGTTTATGGTCAATCTCATTGGCGATATATTCCACTTGTGCATTTTCACACATAGGGGCATAAGAGAATAAGCCAAAACCGCATTGTGCGATTGTTTTTGTTTCACCCTCGTTGTTCTGATATTCTCTGTTAATTATGCCGATAAGACCTGTTTTTCCTTCAAGTTGGTCTGTGTCGCATAAATTGTCAACCCCAAACGCTCTCGCCGTTCCGTTTAATGCGTTTTGGTGCATTTGAACATCAAAATAGTAATTTTGTTCTACAACAATTCTGCCTGTGGTTTTGTCGGGAAACGGCACATCTGTAAGAGTTTTGAATGTCAATGCGATTACTTCTCTTTGGAATGTAGAGTCGTCTTCCCTTTTAGCCTCTTTTGTAAAGGCTTTTGCGGCGGTAATTACAACAGGGTAAATACCTTCGTAAATTTCTTTTTTTGTGATTTCTGGTTGAAACCATTTTTTAATGTCTGCCATAATCTTGCTCCTTTGTTTTTGGTAACATTGTGTCTTCTACTGTATTCTTTTATTATATCATATTTTTGCGATAGGTTTGCACAAATTTAACATCTTGAAAAAACCCACAATAATTCATTTTTCATACCTAAAAGCATTGATAAATATTGCTCAATCCTTTTTCTTTTTTGTTTGTATTTAAACGCTCTGTCTGTGAATACATCAGACCAAACACGATTAGCCTTTTGTTCTAATTTTTTGTACTTTTCATAATGCCTTAAATACATGTTGATTTGGTTATCTATACAACATATTTTTTGTAAAATTTCTAATTCGCTACGCATTTAACACCTCGTTGATAATAGCTTTAACTTTTATTATTTGTTTATTGCAATGAATACTTAGTCCATGAATACCTAATAATGCTCGATTTATTTCTTCCAGCGTAGAGCGGTATTTAATTAACAGTGTGTTTTCATTGCAAATTCTTTTAAAATATTCGCAAGTTTCTCTGCATATATTTTTATTCTTCAGCTCTTTGTTTTCTTGCTCTAAGCTGTCAATTCTTTGATGTAGCTTATTAACTAGAGCAAAAATGCAATCTTTTTCTGGACAAACAGAACTCATACAAAAATTTAAACTGCCTGATTTTATATATTGTTTGCATTTCTTTTTATTGTATGCATCAGTGTGTAAATCAGCAATACAATTCCCTGTATAATATTTTATTTCTTCTGTCATTTTAAAACCTCTATAATTTTCTTTGTTGTTCACATTCCACCATCTTTTTACTATTTGATTTATCCAATGTTCTTGCAGAGGATATCTGGCATCGTATTTAATGACACCATCATAGTAAATTCTAAACTGTTTCAAATCGGTATTCTTTTCTTTTGTCATTTATTTACCTCATATAATCTTTTGCTTGCCATATTAAAATAATCTTTTTTTAGTTCTATTCCTATAAAGTTTCTATTGTTTATAATTGCCGCTTCGCCTGTTGAACCCGAACCCATACAGTTGTCAAGAATTGTGTCGTCTTCGTTTGTATAACTCTTTATGAGCCATTCTAATAATTCTACAGGCTTTTCTGTTGGGTGCATTCCTTTCTTCCAAACAGAATTAAAGGGTAGAACACTTTGAGGATGTCGCCATCCATCATCTGCCTTGCGTTTCATTATTGAACCTTCATGATGTCCAGAATGATAAAAAGAATTATTTATGCTTTTTCGTTTGTCTATGTATTTATCATCAACTTTAAATTTTAAATCATTATATGTTGGTTGTTTTTTATAAAACACCTCTATATTTTCGTGTATTGCTGATGGTTGATTGCAAACTTGCATAGAATTACTCGCCCTTGTTTTTTCCCAAATGAGTTCGTACCTAAAAAGGCTACGATTGCTATTAACTAAATCACTCGTAAATGGCTGTTTTCCAAATAATAAAATTGCCCCATTATCTTTAATAATTCTTTCGTACTGCTTCCACAATTTATCAAATGGTATGACCTTATCCCAATCAAATTTAGTTTGACCATATGGAAGGTCACAGATAATACAATCTATGCTTTTATCGGGTATATTTGGCATAAAGTCTAAACAATCACAATTATATAGTTTTATCATCTTTACTCCCCCCAATACCCAGTTTATCTATAAATTCAATACATTCGCCTATGCCTACGCAAATTTCAGCCTTGTAACCATTTTGTTTAAAATATTCTAACCACTCTTTTTGCTCTTTTCTCGGCGAACCATGAATAGTTTTTATTTCTAAAAACGCAACTTCGCCATTTCCAAGCAAGATTGTTAGGTCAAACACCCCTTTTGTAACGCCTTCTTGCGTCATATAATGGCGATAACGAGATATTTCTTGACTGCTACCATTAAAAACAAATCCGTTTGGTACAGCCCAGAATTTAAAGCCCTTTTCCCTTAAATAATTACAAACATATTTTTGAACTTCATGCTCACTAATCTTTTTTACTGTCATTGTCCAACACCTCTACGCCTGTTTGATATTTCCATTCTTTACAACCCAAAATCGCCGCTTTTATACTATTTTGAGTGTCTTCATAATGCGAGCGAGTTAATAAAGAGTGCAATCGCTCAATAGAGTTTTCACGACAAGAGCGTAAAATAAAGTAGCCAAGCGGTATGCAACCATCAATATGTAACTCTATTAGCGTTACAAAGTTATGTGGTTCATAAAAGTTTAAATATTCATAAGCCCAGCATACTTGATTTTTATATTCTTCATCAGAATAAAAACGCTTTCTTTTAAAATCAATATTGCAGATTTTACAAATATCTTCCGATAGTCTTGCCATCTCTAATTCTTTTTTAATCGTCATAATCATTGTCCTCGCTTTCGTAATTACTTTCGGGTTCGTTCGGGCGGTCGCCGTCAAGTCCTGCTTGAAATTCCTCGACATGATACATATACTTAATAAAGTCTTTTTCTTCTTCCGTAATAGTATTGTAATCTCGTTTTTCCAACTCATAATATCTTTGCCAATCAATAGTTATCATTTCATTACCCCTATATCTTTAAAATTCAACCAAGAAATATTGGGGTCTAGTGTAAACAATTTTACACCACACAATAAACAAATTTGTTTTATAAAAGATTTTTCTTCATTACAAATTCTTTCATCTATAATTTTAGATGTTGATGTGCCGTCAAAATGTTTAAATTTTTTATTTCCGTTTAAATCAACCCCTGCAAGATAGATTTCTTCAAAGCCACGCAGAATTGCAAAACTAACCGCTATACTTGAAGAAAAATGTCGCCAAGAAATCTCATTTTCTTTCAAAATTATATCTTCGCCTTTTTGATGATATTTAAAAGTCCACCCTGTATAACGACTTATCCATTCGAATTTGGTAGGCTTATTATACCTTACCGCCTCATCTGCTGAAACAAGATATTCAAAATTTTTGCAATCAGAGTGGGCATGGTTTATAACGCATATCGAGCATTCTTGATTGTCAATTTTTTTAAAATCAATATTGTTTATAAATGGCGACCGCCCAAGTATAATGATTTTTTTAACCATTTTTGCTTTCCTTTACTAACTTTTTGCGGTTCTTTTTGTACCATTGAGCCTGTGAATACAAGAGTTTTGCTTGTAATTCCAAACTTTCCCAAGAGTCAAAATGTCCGCCATAAACAAAAGTGCCTTCGCCCTTTTCTACATTTGTGATTGACACTTTTAGAGTCGGTTGCGTTTTTCCTTTTGGACTTTTCATATCAAACCAATTTAACAAGGCAGATACCCACTCATTCTCATCAATATTTTTATATTTTTCGCAAAAATTAGTTTTTGCGTTAGAGTCCGAGATTATTCTCGGTTCGCCTGTGATACTTGATATTGCTATGTGTAAATTTTCAAAATACTTTGGTAGGTTAATGGTCATGTTTCGCTCCTTTTTATTGTAAAGTCTAAATCATAGCCTAACAATGCAAATTGCCTTTTAATGTCTAACAAATCTGTTTTAAGCCTTCTGCATTCGTTATCAAATTTTTTCATATTGCGGATTATTCTTTTCATATCTAATTGTGCAAAATCAAGTTTTTCACGATTAGTAAGGTCTTTTTGCGTTACACACAACATTATTTTTTGCTCCTTTTGTATTCATAACATCTTTTTATATAGTTGATGTCTTGTTCAGTAAGTTTATAATTTAAGCATTCAACACAAGGCAGGTGATGAAATCCGCCGTTAGCCTGTTGTACTCTTTTTATTTGTTTCATAAATTTTCTGCAAGTATTTGTTCGCCAACCTCTATAATTGCAACGACCACAAATCGCCTTGCCATCCGTCATGGTTGTATAATAAAGCGTTCCGCTTTCAATTTTTTTATTTAACACATACTCAAAATCTGCCTTGCTCATTTTTTAACCCTCATAGGCATAATTTTCGGATAACCAAGCATGTGATTGATTTCTCTCAATTATGTATTTACTTAAATTTGTATTGGCAAAATCAGCCAAGAGTCCGTTAAACCATTTTTTAAATTGATTGTCATAGCAAAGATGAGTTCTTGCACAATAATCTTTAACAAGGGCAATAGGTACTTTTTTTCTATTGCTCTTTTGTGCCAAATGTTCTCTAATGAATGTGCAAATTTTATCGTAACTTGTCGTGTCTTTTTGCACAACATCAATAGCCAATGCCTTCATTTCTTTATAAACATCAACCATATATTGCCAATGGTATAATTTTATTTGTTCTTCAAGAGTCCAAGCGGCGAGTACGGTACTAAAAAGCAATAACAAAAATTCTTCGCCCATAGTCAAATCCGCCCCTGCTCCGTTTTTTTCTAACGCGTTCTGCCAAAGTTCTTCGCTCGCAGGTATTCCACGACCACGATACCATTTTGAATTATCGTTAAACATGTTTGTAATCGGCATAACAAATCTGTTAAAATCAGTCGGCACTCTTTTTCTATTTACATTTACTTGGTCTATCGGCGGACAGTTAATATACAAAAGTCTTCGCCCTAAACCAGCCTCTAAAACTTCTTTGTATCTTTGTTGAACATTAAAATCTTTTAAAAATTCTGCGGTTGAAACAAAGATAAAATTTGCCCCTATTCCGTATTGGCTCGTTATTTCTTCTTTTCTCGAAGTGCTTGACTGCCCCATAGCACAGTAGCCGTCAAATAATTGGTTAAGCGATTGCATAAAATCTTTTGCCGACAAAGAGGGATTTTTTCCGCAGTATTCTTTAATCATACGGTCGCCCACTTCGTCAATGGTAAACAAAATATTATTTACCGAGTATTCTTTCATCATTCCGTAAACTTCGCATAAGGCTTTTTGTGTAATTGGGTCGTCAAAGTCGTTTACTGCTTGCCTTCCATACTTATGATAAAAATCTTCTCTCTCTGCGATTTCTTCTTTTGTAAGTGGCAAGGACTTCGCCAAAAGCGTGCCAATACGGTGCTTTTCAAAAGCCTTATATCTGCGTTGTCGTTCGTCATTTATGCAAACAAAAATTTGTTTTAAAAATTTTAAGGTTCTTGATTTTCCGCTACCTTTTTGGCAAAGGATTAAACAACCGCCATTGAGTCTAATTAGTTGCCCCATTTCGTTTTGGTACTTAACATCATAAGTATTCATGCAATACATTATGTATGATAGGACAATTATTTTTATGCAGACTCTCGGTAGGTCAATTCCCCTAACTTTGCATATTTCGTCTGTTATTTCGTCTATAAGTTCTAAACTTGCCATTCTCTTATTATACCATTATTTTTGATAGCATTTGCACAAAATTTATGCAAATTGCAACTCACACTCTAACCCTGCCATATTAGACAGTTTAACGATTTTCTCTATTTTTTTTCTTTCAACAATAGAGTCCATTTTGCGTGGTATAGTGATTTTTTTACAACCTTTTGAGCAAACACCGACCACAAACATTTTTACAAGCAATTCATAATCATTACAAAAATAGAGAAGTCTTAAAGACAACACATTGATTATGTTTGCCGTTTCGCTTGTTTTTTGCTCTTTGTAATACATTGGCACACGATTTTGGCTTAAAACATTACAAACGGTTCTTCTGCTCACACCGCACTTTTCGGCGATTTTATTTTGAGTTAAACCCTCTTGATGTAATTGTAGTATTTCATTTTCCGTTTTTGTACTAATTTTTTTGCCCATGATTTTTGCCCTTTTTCTTATCTCACTATATCACAAAATTTGATTATTGCAAATTTTTATTTTATCGGTGGCAACGGCGGTAACTCAACGATTTCAAATTCCAATTTACCTGTTTTTTCTTGTTTATTAATTGTACATATATTGGGCGGACATAACATTTTTTCTTCGTTAATTTTATTTTCTTTATATTTTGCGACCGCCAATTTTATGCCGTCATTTATTGCAATATTCACCTGTGTAATAACACTAATAAAAATTATTACCATTATTAAATTTTTAATCCAATTTGTATTTTTTTTCATTTTCCCTTTTCCTTTTATTCATTTTGCGGTGGATAGCAAGCCGATAGAGAAGACTTTTTATTTTTAGATATAAGTTATCGGGTTTTTTATTTTATCCGCCTTCTTGGTCATTCTCGCAGGGCTATTATAATTCCCTGTAATAGTAATCGCTTTCGCCTAATTTTTTATAAACAGATAGACAACCGCCGACCTCGTATGAGTCAACATCATCTTTTGAGTAGCCGTTTTCTTCATTGACAAAATCCAAATCGTTTTCTTCGGCTTGTTCTTTTGTTACGACTTCAATTTGATTTGCATAATCGCCGTCATAGGTTAGTAAACCAAATTCGTCTATTTGTTCGTTTAAATCAAGCGTAATTCTTTCAATGTCGCTTGGTTTTAAATACTCGTCAATGAGTAAAGATAGATTTTTTTCTATGGCTTGTGCCTTTAAGAAGACCTCGCCCAAATCCATTTGTTCGTTGACTCTTAAATTATAACTTGGCATTTCAACATCTAATATCATTTTTTTGCTCCTATTCTTTTTCTACTTTTCCTTTATATAGAAAAGATTTCTATTCTTTTATTAATAATATTACTTACCGTTTCTATTCTTTTATTAATAATATCACTTACCGCTTTTCTACAGTCTTCTAATGTTAATTTATTATTTTCTTTCCCTCTAAAAGATAAATAAGATTTTTGACTAGGTTTACCAAAAGCATAGCTAAATTCACTGCCTTCTTCATCCTGCGTAATAAATGCCTCTACCTTGTTCCCTACTTTTACAAGTTCCCTGTAGTTAATATAATGTTTCTTACAGTAAGTTTCATTGCACTTAACATATTCAATTTCTTTTTTTATAACTTTTTGTAACTTATTTTTTACCATTTTGTTTACTCCTTTTGTATTTTTCTTTGTAGTATTCAGCAGTTTTCTTGTAATAATAAACTTTTCCGTTAAGTTTGTTTATTGTTTCATTCTTTTGTTTTATTACTTCTATGAGTTCATATTTGAGATATTTTGTGTATTTTTTCATGTCGTTTCCTTTTTAAAATGGGAGTTCTTCTTCGCATAATTCGTCATAAATTTCGTGTACTGCGGTATATACAGTATCACATAGCGGTATTTCGCCTTGTTCTTCGCCATTTAAAAGGTTTATCATATCTCTTATGCCCTTTAAATAGTCGGTTAATTCGTCATAAGGTACGGCATAAACATAATCTGCAATTTTGTCTAATTGTCTAATAATCGTCAATTTATCTTTCATTTTTTTCACCGCCTTAATTTCTTGGTATTACTTGCACTATATCAACCGTTTTTAATTTTTCTTTTATGAGTTCTTTTAACTCATATAATTCGCTTTTTTCTTCGGTTGTAAGATAAGCCGTTGTGTATGGTCTGCCGTCTAAATCCGCTATATCGGTTATTTCTTCATCAAACAAATCAAATAAACTTTCATTCTTCGGACTAATCATTAAATAGACTTTTGTTTTTGGTTCGCTAAAAGAATAAAGCAGGTCTATTTCTTTTTTATTGCCCTTTATTTGCGACTCGGTATAATCATGCACGATTTTATTTATTCGGTTCAGTAATTTTGTTTTCATGCCTTCGGTTGTACGATATACCATAAAATCAGCCGTATGGATTATTTTATTTGTACCTTTTTCAATAGCCCTTATGTCAAAACTTCTTGCGTGAGGGATAATTACAAAGTCAATATCCCTTGTAAAGATTTCAACCGTTCTTGCCATTCTCATAGATACTTCTTGAAAGTTTAAAATCCGATTTTTTATTGATTTTATTTCTTGATAAAATTTTTCTTGTAAAGTTGTCATTTTTTTCACCGCCTTTTTAGTTTAAATCCGCCGTTTGATATTCACCGCTTTTTATTTTTTTATCAGTGTCTTTTAGTGTTTCACTTAAAAAATAATTGCGGTGTTTCCCTGTGCTTGTAGAGTAGTTGTAATATCCTAAATCAATTATAACCTCTTGCCCTTTTCTCATAGCAATAGTTTTGTTATACGATTTTAAGATATTCCAACCGTTTGAAAGACGTACAATAACACAATTTGCAAACGGTGTGGATGTTCTACAATTTATCATATCCGCCAAATTTTCTTTTTCAGACTTATCTAAGATGTCAGATTTTTCATTTTCAGTAATTTCTAAATCTTCGCAACCAATCTCACGCATGCCATATTCAAAATCTTGTAAAATACTTTGGTAATTACTATAATCAGCGTTTTTAATTGTAAATTCAATTTTTATTTTTAATTCATCATTCATTTTTTTTACTCCTATTTTTATTGTAGTAACATTTTTATTTTTCTATTCTTCAAAAAGTTTTTCTATCCTTTTTAAATCATTTTCGGGTATTGCATGAAAATACCATGAATGTCCGTATTTTGCACCGCATTTTGGACATACTTTTCCCAATAAGCCGTCTGGACTTAAAATTTTATCGTATGTTACCCAACCTCTTGTTTTTTCTTCAATACCTGTTTCGTTAAAAATTTTGGACTCTTGAAGTTCATACAAGGCAATAGGTATATTTTTTTTGCCCTGTTCGGTAACTTCGATAAATTCTTTAAATATGCCTAAATCTCTGATTTTTGAGAGTCTTTTGCCCTCTGCATTGTATCTCATTTTATAAACTTTTATTTTTTCACTTGCATTTTCTTCGTGTTCACACTCACACCATGCATGCATATCGTTTAAATGATATTTTTGCCATAATTCTAAAATTGTTAAATAAGTTTTATTGTTTTTTAAATACTGTCCTAAATCGTCTATACATTGACCGCCCATAATAATATCAGTATGTTTGTTATTCCAAACATCACCGCAAGCAAAAAATACTTTGCCCTTTTCTTTATCTTTCAATTTGATAGTAATTGTAATTTCATTATTTTTAATTTTTTCATTTGCAACTGCAAATTTGCCAAATTTAAAAGTTTTTTCCATTTTTTTGCTCCTTTTTTTTATTTATTGTAGTAATGTATCTATCTAATAACATTATATCAAAAAACTTGATATAATACAACCCTTTTATTAAGATTTATTAAATTTTTAGTGATAATGCCATTTGCCTTATTCTTTCGGCATTTTGCATAACTTTTTCTTCGGGGGATAATTCAAGTACCATTTCAATTAAATCATATACCGCCATTTTAAGAGTATTGAAAGTTTGTTCTTTGCGTTTTTGCTTGCCGTACTCGGTCATTTCCCTTTGGCGATAACGACTCCTCGCAAGTTCAAGTTCGGACTCTAGTTTTGCAATTTTTTCTTCGGGTGTGATTTTTTGTTCAGTAATTTTTTTTCTTGCCATTTTGTTTACCTCATTTCTTTTTTAACTTAATAATATACTATCTAAAAAGTTTACCACTTTTGGATTTAAACTTATTTTTACAAGGCTTGATGAGTAGTAGTCCTCTTTTGCCTGTTTATCGTGGACTATAAAGTCTAATTCACCCCTTGTATATCTATCGGGCAAGACTTTACAAATACCGTCTTTTTTAATTTGTTCCCATTTATTTATTAAATTGTCGGGATTGGTATGTTTGAATATATAGAGAATACATTTAAACTGATATTCAAAGTCATAGTATAGAGGACTCCAATTATTCTCTAAATCCTTAAAGTTTATAATAAAAACTCTCGGACTCTTTTTTGATATAAACTTGATTTTTTTATTTTCAAATTTCTTGCATTCAGCAACGATTTTTTTTATTGCCGTTTGTTTCAATTCTTCAAGTTCTTTTGCCTTTTGATTTACTTCGGTTAGAATACCCATAATGCCCTCTTTTCTTGCTTTTTGTATGTTTGAGCAGGTAAACCACAACCACAAGGGCATTCGTGGATTTTTTCACCACTACCACATTTACACAAGTCCATGCCCCAATGGTTTATGCAATAATCACACATATAGCATTTTTTGGCATTGTCAAAATCGGACTCGGTTAAATTTAATCCTGTTATTTGGTTAAGAGTCTTTAAATCGTCAACCCATTTAATCTCTTTTGTACCGTCATTTATGCCGTATGCTCCACATGAGCATTTATGTAATTCAATTTTTTGTATAGTAGTCATTTTTTTACCCCTTTTTTATTCAAAATTGTAGTTTAAGTTTGTATCATTTTCGGACTCATTCCTAGAACCATTATCTTTTAAGCAATCTTTGATTAAATCAATAATATTAATTAGTTTTTCTTTTTGCAATTTATACATTTTTATTTACCTCATTTTTTAATATAGTTTGAATCTTTTACAATGATTTAAGTAATTTTGTGCGTATTCTACGGCTTTTTGATAAACTTCGTTTATTCCTTTGTAACTGGTTATAGGTATTTTTGAAGTGTCAAAAATTTTATAAACTATCACTTCTTGCTTGTAACCATAAAGGGTAACCTTGTAATACATGATTTTTTTATTCTTGGCAGAGCCTGTTTCAATAAGTGCTTTTAAACTTTTATTACAAAAAAATGATATATTAGGTATTTCAATTATTTTTTTTATGACTTTATATTCTTTTCTATTAACGTAATTTAAAGCGGTTTGCTCAGGTACTAAAAAAGTACAATCTAAAAGGGTATCACCGTCTTTAATTAAATAATATTGTTTAGCCATTTTTTTTTGCTCCTTTTTTTTGTTAGTCGTATTTTCTTTTTTTAAGGATTTCACAAATACCGTATTTATTTTTTAAATCAAGATATTTATAAAAAGCCATCGTATATTTTTTATAAGTGCCTAATAATAAATTGCCATAATTCAAATTATTAGTTCTTAATTCGTATTCATAGTGGTATGGTCTTTTGGTCATTTTTTAATCCTTTATTGTAGTAAGTATCTACCTATTATCATTATTACATATCTTATAACATTTTTAAAGTGTTTTATTAAGATATATTAAGCCGTTTTTATGGCTTTTTTTCTGTCGTAAAAATCAAATTTTTTAATAGTTTGGTTATTTTCATAAAGTCCTATAAAGTCCACATCTTTTAAATTAAAGCCGTTTAATCGGTATAAAGTATTATTTATATAAGATTTTACCGCATTGTCATAAATCCATAATGCCTGTTTTTTGCTATTTGTTTTTATGAAGTCATAAAAGGTGTCATTGTCGACATCATAAGCAGATACAGTATATTTATTTGGTTTGTTTAATTTGCGTAAAATCTGTATGTGTTTTTTTGCCAACTCCATATTTTCGGCGGTTTGTATCGTTTTTTTGTTTATGTCTAAAATTTGGCATGCTCCATTACCGATTTTTTTAATATAATAGCCTTGATATTTTTCTAATCTCATTTTTTAAATCCTTATTTTTTTAGTAGTAACATCTTTTTTTTTGAGAATAACAAGCCGATTTTATACGGCTTGTTTATTATCATCAATAACCGTTGAATATTTAATTTGCAGTTCGGTCAACTGTTCGTAAATCCTTTGCTTATAGTCGGCGTCGGTATCGTGCAAGTTATCATTATAAATTTTTTCGGCGGTTTTATTGTCAAAAATTGCCCTTATAAAGTAGTATTCAAGCATAATATCAATTAGTGTATTATCTTTGTTATCAATATATTCTTGCTTAAATTCTCTTAAATTATTTGGTATAAAAGAGATATAACCGCTATATGAAGTATATTTTTTTTGCAGGTAAAAATTAAAATCCTCTTTATTTTCAATAAAGCAATATTTTTTTAATTTGGTTAAGTTAAAATCAACTAATAAATGCAGTTTATCAGTCGTAAAGTTGTAATATGAGGGTGAAGTCATATTTTTAAATTTTACCGATTTTACTATGTCTATTTTTTCATAGAGTCGTAAATCGTTCAAACATTCATTAAGACTATCGGCATGAAGTTCGCAAACAGATTTTTCATAATCCTTGTAATTTTGCCCTGTTATTTCGTATGCTTCGGGGTGTTCGCTATCCTGTAATAATTCATTTAAGTAATACTCGGTATCACTATTAAATAAATTGCTTTCATAAAATCCCTCAAATACGATTAAAGTATCGTTGATAAATTCATGATTTTTCATTTTTTTACGCTCCTATTTTTTTTAAATTGTAGTAATGTATTTATCTAATAACATTATATATAGTAAAAAATTTTTTGCAAGTTTTTATTTTACCCCAAAAATGCCATTGTGCAAAATAAAATCTGCTATGCCGTTTATAGTCGTAAATATAAAAACAAAGGTATCGGGTGTATTTGAATATATTTTAAATTCACCGTTACGATAATAAACCCAATTTGATTTTTTTAATAAAGTATCAAAAATCAAGAGGGAATGCCCTGTTTCACCACTTTTGCACTCGTAAAAACTGTTTTTACTTGTCAAAATTTGTTGTAATCGTTGTAATTTTTTGTTTAACATCATTTTTTACGCTCCTATTTTTTATACTGTAAATACTAATAACAAGTTATGTAAATTGCCGTTTATATCCTCATAAGAATAATTAAAAGAATTATCAGCAACTTTTTTATACTTCAATGGCATGCCATTTTCTAATTGATGTTTACGCATGTATTTTTCAAGCGTTTTAACGCTCTTAAAAGTTTTAATTATTTGGTTATTCTCAAAAATTTGAATATTTAAAGTCATGTTTTTATGCCCCTATATTTTCAATTTGTACAAAATCATAATTGCCGTTATGGTCTTTAAAACCTTTTAGATGATTATTTTGTTTATAGTTGTAATTTATAAAACCGTCTGTATTTTGGTTTATTTCAAAAATTAAACATCTAATCTCATTATTTAAAACTTGTTTTAGATATTTTGCTATGTTTTGGCGGTCTGTTAAGTCCTTATCATAGTAAAAATATGGTATATTGTCGGATAAATCCCATTTATTTATTTTTCTGTTTTGGTTTATCTGGCTTAAAAGCATCTTTTCCAATGCTTTTATTTTGTTTTTTGCCTGTATAATGCCCGTTAAATTAAATTCGTACCAATCTAAAATAATTAAAAATTGTTTTGTCATGTGTTTTACTCCTATATTTTTACATTGTCTTATATTCTATATATGCATGCCGTTTAGAGTCGGCATGACAATATAAAATATTAAGCAATTTTAATTTTGTAAGATAAGCATGTCATGATGATTTCATGCCGTTTATTTTCGTATAAATAAACATTTTGAGCGGTTTTTTTGCTGATTTCGTTATCTTTTTGTAAGCTATCAATAAAACATGTAAAACTTAATTTTGTTTTGATTTTGTCATCATTCCATGCTTTTTTGGTTTCATAATCGCAAATAAATCTTTTAATGTACTGTAAATCGTTTTTAATTGTCATTTTTAACGCTCCTATCTTTTTAAATTGTAGTAACTTGGGGGAATATTGCATGCCCCTTTAATTATATTATTACATATCTTATAACATTTTTAAAGTGTTTGTAAAGATATATTAAGATAAATTTAATCTAATGGAATACTCTCTAAAATACAAATTTGTAAATTTAAAAAATTTGTTTGTATCGTTTGTATTTGGTTATATTGCCATAAAATAACCCCTATTAAAAGAATGATAAAGAATAATAAAATGTTTTGATTTTTCATTGTTTACGCTCCTTTGTTTTATATATTGTTATCTTATAACTAATTATATTATAATACATCATTCAAATAGACGATATTATATTGATTGTTTTTAAAAGGATAGGTTTTTTTAAAATATGATTAACGTATTCATAGGGGTTTCAGCTATTTATTAAGTTTTGTTAAGTTTCTACAACTCAATATTAACAAGTCTTTACAAGTTTTTAATTGCTGTAATAGTTAATTTTACAAAACTTTGATACTTTTTGATAGGGTTATAATGCTTTTATAGTCTATATTTGAGCATAAAAGTATATATTTTTGCATTTTAAAAAGAAAAATTTTCTTTTTAAAACTCTTAAAGAGGTCTATTTTAAAAATACTTTTATATTAAAATATGTACTTTTGTACTAAAATATAGATAAATAAAGGACTTGCACCCTGTCAAAAACTGAAAAGTTCTGTAAAATCAACGCATTCAGCCATTAAAAACCTGTAAACAAGCACTATACAAGGCTTTGAGCAGATACGCAAAAAATAAATGTTGTTAAAATCCTCAAACATTGCAGGATTTAAGACAAAAACGCACCAAAAAAAAGCAAGGATAAAAGCGCATAAAAGCACAAAGCCTTGTAAATAGTACAATGTAGGAGTAATGACAACCACAAAAACAGAAATAGTAAATATTACAGGTATACAAACAACTTCAAAAGCACTAATAACAAAGCATACAGGCAATAAAGCAGAGTATCAAAAAGATACTAAAAAAGCAAAAACATAACGGCTGAAAGCCTTATGTAGCAAGACTTTGAGGCTTTTCCTCTCAGATTGACTGTTAAGGCTGATAAAATAAAAAATAGGTATAATATATCATAACTTTAAAATAAAATAGTTATTACATAATCAATATTATAGAACTCTAGCGAAACGATATAAATAAAAAGTCGCAAATCCTTTATGTATAGACATCACATAACAACATACAATATATATCTAAACGATACATAATAGCTGAAGTTATGACTATGACTGGATTAGACACTCCCCACCCCCTGAAATTCCAGTAAAATCAAGCCTAAAAACACCGATAGTACCCCCAGAAAAATTTTTCAAATTTCAAACCTTTTTACCAACTTCTTGCTAAAATCTTACCAACTTCTTACCAATAAATTAACAAAACATTACTAATAATTACAAAAAATTCTGTAAAAAATACCTAAAAATTACCAAAAATTCTTACAAATATTAACAAAATTTTAACAAAAATTAACAAAAAATGTTGACAAATTATCAAAATTTTGATACGATATTCCTAACGGTTACTAACCAATTACCAAAAAATTACATTATTGTTATTAGACATACTATAAAAATGAGGGTAAAAATGAAAGATTTGAGCAAAAATGATGTAAATTATGTAGAAAATATGAGCAAAGATTTGGTTCATAGCTTGAGAGAGATATTGAAATATTATGAGAATAATAACGACAGGTATCTCTATAATAGCCCAGAAAGAGCAAGATTTAAGCGTTTGAGGGTTGAACTCGGCAAAAAGTTAATGGAAATTCAAAAAGCAATATATTAAAGGAGCAAAGGATTATGAAAAATGTGTTAGGATTACTGATTTTACCCTTAATCATTCCTGTTTTGGTTATAGGTTTGATATTGTGGCAAATAAAGGCTTTAAGGGGGTAAGAATGAAAAAGATGACAGTAATTAGGCAAATGTCCTTCGGACAATACATACAGGCTCGCTGGGCTTTGGAAAACCCAGAGCAATATAAGGCTGGGTTTATGCTTGATATATCTATATACAAGCAAGAACAATTAGATGTGACCGACAAAAGAAGGTTCTACATCACGCAAGACCAACGCAATCTGCTTGATGATTTCTGTAATAGGTTCGTGGTTAAAAATAAAACAAAAGAACTTTTAGCGACTCTTGAAAAAGACCCTCGCTATGTGGCTAGACCCGAAGGTTCTACTTTTAGGTTTAAGGAAGATGACCGTGTTGCACCGATTGCGGCAAATCCTATTACGACCACCAATCCGACAACACCA
>Ga0247611_10005510_pt1 | contig 16693 bp, 28 predicted proteins | sample 177DNAGHGhighgp2_FD_192422 | JGI IMG/M metagenome (GOLD analysis project Ga0247611, IMG submission 192422) | Sheep rumen microbial communities from Palmerston North, Manawatu-Wanganui, New Zealand - 1770 DNA GHGhigh gp2 | ecosystem: Host-associated > Mammals > Digestive system > Stomach > Rumen... | reverse complement strand
ATACCAATTAGCGAAAATTATATTAGTAAAGATAAAATAATAGAAAAAATAAAAAAATTAGAAACTAGTGACATTTTAGGGGATTATATAGGAATTCAATATTTAAAAGAATTATTAGGAGAATAAAATATGAATGAAGAAAAGTATTATATAAATTATGTATTTGAAATAAGAAAAAAGTTAATGAATAATATGAAAAAATATGGTGTTGCAGTAACTACCATAGAAGATATGCTATATGTAGATTTTTATACATTATTAGTATTAACAACTGGTGAAAACACTACATTGGAAGATGTACATAATGCTTGGGCTTGCAGGGTAAATAGAAACAACAAAACACATCCAAGCTTAATGCCTTTTAATGAATTAAGCAAAGAAGTGCAAGATAAAGACATACCATATCAACAAGCAATTATAGAAACCGCAAAACAAATTAAATTAGGAGAATAAAAATGAATGAAGAAGAAAAGCAAGCAATAGAAAAATTAGATTATGAATTAACAAAAAGTTATGTTTATAATCAAGGAATTTCAAAAGAAACATTAAAATTATTTAAAGACATAATAGAAAAACAACAAAAAGAAATAGAAAAACTAAAATCAAAAAAATATATACTTAATGCAGAAACAAATGAAATCAAAGAAATACCAATTAGCGAAAATTATATTAGTAAAGATAAAATAATAGAAAAAATAAAAAAATTAGAAACTAGTGACATTTTAGGGGATTATATAGGAATTCAATATTTAAAAGAATTATTAGGAGAATAAATATGAATGAAGAAGAAAATCAAGCATTTAAAGCATTGCATTTTTATAATTCAGAAGATTATGGAACTGAAGAATTAAAAAAATACATTAAAATTATTGTAAATTTAATTGAAAAACAACAACAAGAAATAGAACATTTAACAGAAATTAATAATAAATATAATGATATGAAATATTTTGCAATGGTTGCGGATAGATATATTTCAAAAGATATAATAAAAGCAAAAATAGAAGAATATAATAAAGAATGTGATGAATGTAATTTTAATAAATCAGGAATTTGCAAAGAATTGAAAGCATATAATTGTTGTACAATTCAAAGTGTTTTAGAATTATTAAATGAATTATTAGGAGAAACCAAATGAACAAATATATAAATATATTAAAATATGACCGCATAGTAAACGCAACAAATCTTGATTATACGAAAAAATACAATCCAATTAAAAGATTATTTGCAAAAATAATTTTAACACATTACAAACACAATCCAAATATATTATAATTAAATTATATTTAAATTTTGGAGGTGTAAAATGGCAACCAAAAAAGAGCGAAGAATCAAAAAGAGGTTAAAACGTCAAGGATTATGGCAACCGAAAAAAATGAATCCACGTCAAAAAGAACTTTACAAACAAAATGTTGAACTCGCACAGGAAGTCAACAGACGTTTAAAAGGTTTAAGATCTTCGGGATATCAAAACACATATGCAAGTAAAAAACTACGTAAAAGACTAGACACAGAAGTTTTGAAATCATGGACAGTCGACAAAGGTGGAAAAGTTAAAATCAAAAAAAATCTAACTGCAACGCAAATGATGGCAGTGAATAAAGCGATGCGCCAATTTTTAGCATCAAAAACATCAAAAGCGCGTGGCATTGAACAAGTGCGAAAAGATACAATTGAAACATTACAAAAAACATTATCAGAAGAAAACAAAGAAATGGTGTCACAGGAAGATGCAGAAATGTTTTATGATTTATTTGGTGATGATGATTTTAATTTTTTTGCTGAAAAAATAGGTTCATCAGAAATGCAAGCAATTGTTGCAGATTCAATTGATGCAAAAGATGATGTTGACAGTTGGATTGAAAGATTAGGATTTTATAGAGATATTGAAGATTCAGACATTCGCGAACGTGCTGAAAGATTATATGATAAATACATCAAAGATGAAGATTACAATTATTTTGCTGATTTAATTGGACATAAACAATTTAAATCAATTATGGAAGATTCAAAAAAGGAAAATGATGATGTTGACACATGGATCAACAAATTGATTTATTATAGTAATATTAATGATTTAGATACAAGAGAACGTGCAAAGAGATTATATGACAAATATGTAAAATAAGAGGAAAAGACATGAAATATTGGACACAATATTTTGGACATGAAAAGAAAACAAAAGGAAAAAGAAAAAAATATGATTGTAATATATACACATTTGACATTGAAACAACATCATATTTGATTGTAGATGGCAAGCAAGAAAAAGCAATAAACTATTTAAAACTAACCGAAAAGCAGCAAAAAGAATCAAAGAAATGTGCTTGCATGTATATATGGATGTTTGGAATAAACGACAATGTATATTATGGCAGAACATGGAACGAACTTGAAATGTTTTTAAATAATCTTGAAAATGTAATTCCAGAACAAAAATTTTTATTCATTCACAATCAATCATTTGAATTTCAATTCATGAAATCACATTTTCATTTTTCTGAAGTAGCAGCAAGAAAATCACACAAAGTTATGGTGTCAATAATGAAAGATTACAACATAACAATAAAATGTTCATATTATATGTCAAATTGTGCATTGAAATATCTGCCAGATCTTTACAATTTACCGGTAGAAAAACAGGTTCGGTGATTTGGATTATTCATTGATCAGAACGCCAATCACCAAATTAACAGAACAAGAAATGCGGATATTGTAAAAACGACATTTTAGTTTTGTATTATTATATAAAATATGAACTTGAAACATATGAAGATGTCAAACACATTCCAAACACGTCAACCGGTCATGTAAGGCGTGAATTAAAAGAAAAAATTGACAAAGATTATAAATATAAAAGACAAGTAAATAATGCAATCAATACAAATCCGCACATTTTCAATCTTTTGCAGCAAGCATTTATGCGGTGGATATACACATTCATCATATGTTTTTACAGACATAGTTTTGCATAATATTGTATCAAAAGATGAATGTAGCGCATATCCTTATGTTTTAGTAACATATAAATTTCCGATGTCAAAATTTAGAAGATGCAACATCAAAAGACGTGAAGATATGTCAAAAAGGTTTGCATATTTAATGGTTGTACGATTTAAAAACATAAAATGCAAATATTTGAATCATTTCATTTCAGGATCTAAATGTCGAGAAATTCGCGGTGCATCATATGATAATGGTAGAATATATGAAGCAAAAGAACTTGTTATGACACTCACTGACGTTGATTTTTATTTCATTTTAGACACACATAAATGTGAATATATAATAGAAGAAATTTATTTTGCAAAATATGGATTTTTGCCAATTCAGTATATTAATTTTGTTTTAGATAAATATGAAAACAAAACAAAATACAAAGACGATGACACAAAGAAATTGCAATATCAAAAAGAAAAAAACAAATTCAATGGAATTTATGGAATGACGGTCACAAATACAATCAGAGATGATGTTGAATATAATGATGAATTGGGGGAATGGTTTGAATCAGAACTTTCAAATGATGATATTATCCAAAAATTAGAAGGTGAAGAAAAAAAATCATTTCTTTCATTTTCATGGCGGTGTTTGGTGTACTGCATGGGCGCGTGATAATTTACTTAGGCGTGTCATTGATCTTGATGATTATATAGTATATTGCGATACAGATTCGACCAAATTGATTGAAGGATATGACAAAAAAGTATTTTTAGATTATAATGAAAGAGTAAAAGAAAAAATTGAATTTGCATCAAAAACATTATCAATTCCAATTGAAAGATATATGCCAAAAGATATTCATGGAAATGCGCATATGCTTGGCATTTTTGAAGATGATGGAATATATGAGGATTTTATAACACAGGGTGCAAAAAAATATGCGGTGACAAAATGGAAAAAGAACAAAAAAATAAAAGATGATGACAATGTAATAAAAAAAGGTGAAAATGAATCAAAGGTTCTTGAAATTACGGTTGCAGGTGTTCCAAAAACAGGGACAAAATGTTTGAATGACATTTCAGAATTTAGGGATGATTTGGTTTTTGATTTTGAACATACAAATAAAAATACATTATTTTACTCAGAGAATCAAGATGAATTTGACCTTACAGATTATCAAGGGAACACCTATCATGTGACAGACAAAACCGGTTGTTGTTTGGTGCCAACAACTTATGTTTTGGGGAAGGCTTTGGAATATGCAGAACTCATTGAAGATGAATCAAGCAAACGCGCATGGTTTAAAGAATAAAAATGAATTTGAAATTTTTTTGCAAAAATTAGATAAATATTATGAAATTTGTGAAAAGTATAGAATATGGAGGGAAAATGATGGATGATTTGGAATTTATACAAAAATTTTCAAAAATCAAAGTGGCAAGCATATGCGAAAAATTAAACATTTCACGTCAAAATGTTTATAATGGTAGAACGTCAAAAGAGAATTTAAAAAAAATCAGAAAAACAATTGAATCAGAATTCGCAAAACTTTATGTGATGGAGGAATAACAAAATGCCAAAACGTGAAAAAGTGCGTTATAATATAGACCAAATTGATAAATGCGGCGCCCAAATCAATTTGATTTATGGTGAACGTGCAAATGGAAAATCATATCAAGTGAAACATAAAAAGGCAATTAATCAATATTTGTTTGATTCAACAAGGTTCGTGGCGGATTATAAAGACAAAGAAAAAATCATTGAAAGTGTATTGAAAAAACGGTTCAAGATTTATGCTTGTTAAAAGATGGCGCGAAGAAATATCAAGTGATCTGATTGAACAATATTTTGATGATGTAGACATCATGAAACTAACTGACAACAAATACAATTGCATTACATTATGGAAAAAGCAATTGTTTTTGTCTGTATATAATAATGAAGATGGCAAAATTAAAAGATATGAAAAAATTGGATATGTTGTTGCACTTTCAACAGAACAAAAATATGCAGGTGCATCATATTTAGATGTAACGGATATGATATTTGAAGAATTTATGTCACGTGACATCTATTTAAATGGTGAACCTGACAAATTAATGAATTTATATTCAACCGTTGACAGAAAACGCGGATTTGTGAAATTGTGGCTTGTTGGAAATACAATTTCGCGTGTCTGTCCTTATCTTGTTGATTGGGAATTGATGGACATGGTAAAGACACAAAAACAAGGTGAAATACTAACAAAATGGATTCCAACAGGTGAAACAGATGATGATGGAATTCCTATTGAAGTTAAAATTGCAATTGAATATTGTGCATCAACAGGAAATTCATCATTTATTATTGGAAAACATAAAGATATGTTAAACAAAGGTGAATGGCAATCTGATCCACAACCGCACTTGCCAAAAAGTAAAAAAATGTATAAAATTTTATTTAGAATGATGTTTGTTTATAAATCATTTAAATTTGTTTGTGAATTATTAGAAGATAAACAAACACATGATTCAGTTTGGTTTATATTTCCACATGAAAAAAATCCACGTTCAAATGTTTTGGTGTTTTCTGATATTATCAATCAATCATCAATGTGGCAACGCGATATTTATAATCCAACATTTAAAAATGAGAAAATAAGAAATTTACTTCAAACATTTAGGGAATCAAATATTTTTTATTCAAATGATATGTGTGGAACTGACTTCAAACAGGTCATTGATTTTCAAATAAGAAAATAGGAGGTACAAAATGGCACGAAATTCAAAAGTTATAATTGCAAGAGATATCAAAGTTGATAGAGATTATAAAAATGTTTTGACATATTCTGAAGCTGAAATGCTTTCATTATGTCAGACAAATAAAGTATATGAAAATTCAACATATGAATTTTTAAAAGAAAACGAATCACCAATGTATGTTGCATGTGATTATCAAACGGCACTAAAAGGAAATTACATAGCATTTCAAAATCCAAATTATTCAAATAAATGGTTTTTTGCATTTATTGATCGCGTTGAATATAATTCAGAGAATTCAACGATTGTTTATTTCACCGTTGATGTATTTTCAACATGGTTTGATTATTGGAACAAAATGCCTTGCATGGTAATGAGAGAACACACAAATGATGATACAATTGGCGCGAACACAATTGATGAAGGTTTGGCGGTTCCTGATGTGATGGCAAATAGTGAAGTGATCACAAATTTCATTGACCAAAATTTATATATTTGTGTTGCAACAAATTGGGATATTTCTGAAGGATATCAAGTTGAAACAGTAACAATTGATGGTGTTCCAACGCAAGTTAATGCGATAAAAGAAGATTCAGGCGTTGGATATAATGGTGCATCAATGTATAACAAAGGGATTTATGGTCAAATGCTTTGTTTGTTTAATTTTACAGATGACGGGATCAGATATTTAGAACATTTTATTGATATAACAAATAGACAAGGACACATTGCGGAAATAAAAGAAATATTTATTGTTCCGGCATGTATTTTCAATCATGCATCTGATTATGAAACAAAAACAATGTCATTTTTTAAAGGTGGAACACTAACACAACAAAACATGATTAGAACATCATATGGTGTTGTGCTTTATAGCTCATCAAATCGCGATCAAATATTTTTCAAAAATGTTGAAATGACTAGACCTGTTATTTTGAATTCATATGAACCAAAAAACAACAAAGTGAAATGTTATCCATTCAATTATATAATGGTTTCAAATCATGTTGGTGAACAAAACATTTATAAAATAGAAGATTTTGCACCACATCCTGATTTTACAAGTGACAAAATTATTTTTCAAGTGCAAATGGCATTGTCTGTTGGTATGTCATGCAGAATTGTTCCCGTAAATTATAAAAATGTTGGCTTAAATTATGATGAATGTGTATCGCTTGCAAAATTTCCAACATGTTCATGGTCAGGAGATGCATACACAAATTGGCTTACAAAAGAAGGTGTCAATGGAAATAAAGTTGTGACAACTGCTGCGGCTCTTGGTTTGGCTGCACTTACTGGAAATTTAATTGGCGCAGCAATTTCAACCGCTGGTCAATTCATTTCCCAATATGGTCAATTTAAAAAAGCCCAATTACTTCCTGAAATTACAGGCGGACAAAACACGGCAGACGTAAACTTTGCACATGGAAATAATAATTTTACAATTAGACAATATCATGCAAAGAATGAATTTTTAAGGCAAGTCGATGACTACTTTTCAAAATTTGGTTATAAGACACTCAAAATAAAAGCGCCAAATATTACAGGCAGAACCAATTGGAATTATGTGCAAATTGGAAATGATGAAATTATAGGTGTTTCAAATTATCATAATTCAATTTCTGTTCCAACAAGTGACATGGAAAAGATCAATCAAATATTTAGAACAGGCGTGACCTGTTGGCATAGTCATGCAAATCTTGGAAACTTTAGTTTGTCAAATTCAATAGTTTAAATTGTTTCACGTGGAACAATAAAAAAATAAGAGGCTTTTAAGCCTCTTTTTTATTAAATTTTATAACAAAGGATTTGCAATATTACCGCATTCAATTGTATCGTATCTATTAATAGCGATTAGTGCGTTTTCTTTTGTAAAAACACTACCAATTTTAACGCTTATATCATTTTTATGTAGTTCAATTACTAAATTATCGTTATATGTATCAGTGTCAAACATATCAAATCTATCAACATTGCTATTAATAGCAGTTGTTACATCTTGTTGTGTTAGATGAGCAATTAAACCAATTGGAAGTTTATAATCGCTGTTTTGAATATTTGAAATAATTTCCTGAGAAACAACAGAGAAAAGTGTATTTTTTTCCATACCGTATTTATATACTAATTTTAATAAATTTTCTAGTCTTGTGGCAGTATATCCAAATTTATATTCAATATCTAATTTTTGACCAAGTAATTTACATTGCTTTATTACATCTTCAACCGTTGGTACTCTTATGCCTGCGAAATTACTTCCGCAATATATACCAGCGTCGTAATTTGTGATAATTGTGTTATATGTCATGTCAGATAATTTTAAAGATTCGTCTGTTATTTGTGTGCCGTCATTGTTTCTTAAAGTTGACTCATATAAATATTCATTATGACAACAAATAGGAATATCATCAGAAGTCCAGCCAAATGATACTCTAACATGATTATATCCTAAATTTTTAGAGTGTGACAAACCGATTAATGTATTTTCAGGATAACCGCCATTATTACCTTGACGAGATGATATATCAACAGTTGATGTTATTACACTAGTTTGATTTGAATTAACTTTTTCTTCAATATAGTATATATACCATTGTCCTTTTACATTGCCGTAATGATTCCATACTAAAATAACATAGTTTCCTATATTACTATTAAAAGCTGATTGAGTTATCACCTCTAAATTATTATTGACTTTATTGTAAACTAATAATTCGTTATTGTTTAATGAATAATTTCTGTTTGATAATTGTATAGTTTTAAAAGTGTTGTTTGTTCCAGTTACTAAAAAACCAAATAAAGTTGAAGGTGTATTTATTTGAATTGTATAATTTTCTATTGTAAAGCTTATTTTTCCGTCAACAGCTGGTACGACTAAAATATTTCCATAGCTAGCTAATTCGTTAGTCAATGAACTAAAATTTGCTATATAGTATAAATACCATTGTCCTTTTACATTGCCATAATGATTCCATAGTAAAATAATATAGTTGTCCATATTTGTTCTAAATGCAGATTGAGTTATTACAGTCAAATTATTGTTGTTTTTATCATATACTAATAAATTATTGTGTGGTACGTTATATTCTCTTACTGATAATTGAATTGTTCTAAATGCGTCATTGCTTACAGTTGGCGGTTCAAAAAAACCAAATAAAGTAGCTGGTGTATTGACAGTTATTGAATTATCTTGATTTTTTACAAAAGTTATTCTATAGTCAACAGCTGGTACAATTAAATTTTGATAGCTTTTCAATTCATTTCCAACACTGTCAGCAATATATTCACCGCCAGCCGTCCATGAATTTGTTGAAGTGTCATAATAATACCATTTATTTTCTGCTGTTACTAAATAAATATGTGAGTGATCTGGATTTGCATTTATTAAATCGCTTACTGTATTATATACACCCGCTGGAGAGCCTGACGCCACAGAATTAATCATACCCTCTAAATTGTCAAATCTATGATTTATTAAAGTTTGTAACTCTCCATTTGTTACCAATTCATCTAATTTATTATTTATTTCTTCTTGTACATCTAAATTATCAAAATAATTATTCACATAATTTTGAAGACTAACAAATGCATTATATAAATTTGTTACATTTGATTGAACTGCATTTTCATTTGAAATGATGTCATTTAAATATTCAATTATTTTTCCCATCAATTCATAATTAGTAAGTGCATCAAAATTTGCATCAATCCATGGAAAAGATTGAAGAACAAATCTTTTAAATGGTGTCATCTCTTTATATGTGTTTTGATCTGGTATATATGAAATTGACATTTTAAACCTCCTTAATATATCAAACCATAGAACAAATCATCCAATTCCTTAAATATCATTGAATAAACTGATTCACGGTTTTGAATAAATTCTTTATAATTTTTCATTTTATCTGCAAATGTTTTTGTGATTGTTTCATTTGTTTCATTTGAATTTGTGCCGGTAGCTGATGCCCCTGATGTGCTACTAGACGAATCTGTGTCGTAGTTATAATCTGTCATATGTGTTCCGTTTTGTATATCAGTGAGCTGATTTTGTGGCATCTTTGAATATCTTCTATCTGATATATTTGAACTTGATGCCGTTGCAGAATTTGACATTGTGTTTTCGCCTTCATCGGTTTTGTTTCTTGTTACTGTTTCAGTGTCTGTGAAAATATCCCATCCATTCAAAGCATCTAAAATTTTATTATACATTGGCATGATTTCATTTAATTTTGAACATAATGCGATTTTAAATGCCGTTGGTGTGTCAAAACCAATTCGACGCATCATATAATGATTTAAAATTAATGTTTCAAAACTTGCTTTTGTCACATTATTTGATAATGGATAGTCAAAATCAAAAATACATGCGCGCCCTTCTAAAGCTAAATTTTTTATTTTTGTTTGTGTATCTTTTCCGAAATTAACATATGAATTCAAAAGTGCATAAATTGTTGGAGGCAAATCACAATCACATGGCAATTTTGGAAATATTGGATACATTGGCATTATTGGATAAAACATCATTATTTTTTCCCTCCTCTTGCTCATTTTCTGTTGTTGGTTCGCCGTCATAATAACGTACCTTTATGTTCAAATTCCATTTTTTGTTAATTTTTTCAATAGCACGCGCACGTGGTTCAAATCTTGAAAAACGTGATGCAATTGTGCCGCCCTGTGTTTGCTGCACCTCGTCAGTGATTAGACGTTCTTTTTTCTGTTGTGTCAAATTTGCAACACCAATCAAACGCAAAAATTCAGCAAATTCACGATCCAAATGTTGGTCAATTTTATCTGCAACATATGGCGCCGGTTGAAAAATGCAATTGACATCATCAAGATTGATGTTATCATATCCCATGATTGTTTCCACGTTTCCCTCGTATTGATTAAGTAACCTTTTCATTGTTGCAACCTTGTCATTTTTTGCAAGCCAAATTCTAGGTGTCTTTTGATGTGCTATGTTGATGTCAATAACTCTTTTACATTGCCCCATGCGTTCTGCATATTGTAATAAATCAAGGAAAAGTGATTCCCTTCTATTATTATCATATATTATGACGAATTCATCTTTTTCAAGTGTTCTAGTATATCCATTCATTCCAAAAACGTCAACGCGGATTGGTTTTCCATACATATCAAATTCACCATGTTTTCCAAAAGGTAGAACCGCAAATTGATTTGCTATTTCATCTTTGAAAAATGCAACCGCACCATCTCGAAGTAAATGTTCATTCATATATGCAATGTCAATTTCTTCAGGCATGTTCAAAAATTCAAAAACATTTTCAGCAAGTGTCATGAGTTGTGTTTTATACATCAAAAATGTTTTAAAATTTGATGTTTGTGTTTCAATTAATTGTTTTTGCATTTTTTCCCTCCTTATAATTTAAGGGATGGGATAACATCCCCATCCCTTTTGAAAAATTTTTTATAAATTAGGTAGCAGCTGCAACAGTAATCACGATATTTCCTGTTACTTTTGCAATGTTGATTGTTTTCTTTGTAGAATTATATGCTGCAGATGTTACACTTGAACCGCCCATTGTTACAGTGACAACATCTGTTGCGCCAACACCTGTTAATATTGCACTATATGATGAACCTTCAATTGCTGATGTTGATTTATTAGATGTTTTTACACCTGTTTTTAATGTGTTTGTAACTGTGAATGTTTCAACAGAACCATCTGAATCCTCATCAGATGCAACTTTAAATGCAACGGCATTTACTAGATTTGAATATCCAAGTGTTTGCCATACATGTAAATAATAATTTCTATATAATCCTTCACCATTTTCAAATTCTTTGAACATTACTAAATCATCATAAACTTGCATGAATTGTTCATCAACAAGTGCAGCACGAATAGATGGATCAGGAAAGCTATCGATTACGATTTTTCTTGTATCATTGAATTCAGCAACAGTCATGTTGAATGCATATGCTAAAACTTCAATTGAAACAGAAACATCTGTTGCATTGTCAATCAATAATATTTGTTCATTCTTTGGTGTACATGTGATTATTGGTTTTGTATCTGTTGATTGGCTTGTCAAATATGCATTGTTGTTTGAATTTGCGAATACCATGTCACCTGATACAATTTTGACTGCTTTGATGAAATCTTTTGCGTTTTGTGCGGATGCAACAGGATCAGGAACAGTCACAACCTTCATTGCGTTGTTGTCAATTGCTTGTTTGATTAATTGTTTCATTAAAACAAATTCATCAAGCTCACTTGAATTATAAAGTGTATTGATTATTGTTTGAATAAATGATTCTAATTTGTCATATGATGTGAATGCTTTTGATATCATTTCAGGTGATATAGTCACCTTGTACTTGTCTTGTCTGTTCATTCTGTGATAAACAGATTTTACATCAGGCAATTCTCTTGTCAATAGGTCTGCACCTGTTGGATCAAAGCCCTTTGCTTGAACAAAGTTTGCATAGATTTCCTCGATAGTATCACCAAGTGGTTTTGTTCCTTTTTTCAATGATTTTAAAGGATCAGAAAAAAACTTGTTGTGAATAACTGTTTTAACAATTTTGTTTAATAATGTTGTTATAAATTCATTTGTTACAACTGCGTTGTCAGGATCTGTCATCCCTTCTTGAATGTCTTGAATGTTTGTTCTTGTTGCTTCAGGAATTCTTTGTCTGTAAATATCTGAAGCATTGTCACGAATTGTGTTTAATACGCCTACTAAATCCATTATTTTAGTCCTCCATTCTCGTTGAATAAATCTTCAAATCTTCTTGGCTTTTTTTCCTCGACTTGAATTTCTTCAACAACTTTTTTTTCTTCAACATTTGACGTCAAAAATCTTTCCTTATATTTCTTTGTTAGATCTTCAACTTTTGCACTTAATTCAGCAATTTTATTGTCTTTTTCTTGCAACTTTTCAGCACTTCCGAATGAATCTTCAATATCTTCCAAAAGCGGAATTGCAATTTCGTTATTGTCTATTGAATCGGCAATTTTCTTTTTTAAATCTTCTTTTGATAATTCTGCCATCTTTTGACCTCCTACAAATAAATTTTTAAAAAACATTTGACATCAATTTGATTGTAGATTAATTTTGCTTTTTTGTCAATATTTTAAAAATATAAAAAAAGAGGGTTTCTACCCTCTTTGGTTTCAACAATATTTTTTAAAAGATAAAAAATGAACCCTACAAATCCAAATATAAAATATCAATAAATTAATTTTCTGTCAATCACCTGTTGCGAAATTTTCTTGCATATAATACCCATGGAAATCTTTTTGTTTTGATTTCCTCTGTTGGTGGTTCTGGTGGCTCTGGTGGTACAACTGATCCATCGAAATGTACTATTGTTCCGCGTGCGTTTGGAATTCCTAATGCATCGGATGGATTCAAAAATGTGTCATAACTCCAATATGATGTTGTGCCATATTCCAAATGTAAATGCGGACCGGTGACATTTCCTGTTGCACCAAGGACACCAACTTTTGTTGCCGTGGTTACTCTATCACCAATTGATAACGGAGATGGTGCATTCATGTGACAATAACGCCAAAAATTTCCTGTGCTATCATCTTGAATGACAACTTGATTTCCAAGTGCTTGAGTGCCTGTGTATGTTATTACATTGACCACGGTTCCATTACATACAGAATATAAATCGGGATTTGATGGAGTTGATCCATAAGGTGCAAAGTCTGTTCCCGTATGAAAACGTGACCAATTCGGTCCGGTTTCACCATATACCGCAGTTAAAATTGAATCACTATGAATTGGTGAATTTGAAATTGTGACTTCTGCCATTTTTTAAATCCTTTCACAATATTTTTTTCCATTCTTTTCAATGCAAATATATCCTGATGGAGATTTTGCCCAAATTTGCCCATTTAATTCTATAATTTCTTTTGCCGTGAATTTTGTGCCTTTTTGATAAATTGCAAATGCATTTAAATCTTTATATAATGCGTTATTTTTTCCGTCTGTTGTTAATTCTTTTACTTTTTTAATCCTGTTATTTGTACCCGCGCCCGTTCTTACATACATATTTGCTAAAGTTTTATACAATCCCGTTTTATATTCTAATTTAATAGAAGGATTTTTGATGCATCCCCTGAATTTATAATTTGAATTCATTCCCCAACGTCCATTGTTGTTTGTTCGGAGTACATTATAAAACGCAGTACCACCGTATGCACTTTCAGATGTGTAAATTTGATTTGAATTATCAATACGTTCAACAATTGCAACATGACCGGCGCCATCTTTTGATGAAAGCGTTGCACCTTTTTGCCATACCATTATGCCGCCAAGTGTTGGAACATTTGAAATTTCAAGTCCAATGCTTTTTGCACGTTCAATGAAATTTTCTGCGTTGCAGTTTAATGTTGCATATTTCATTGAACCAATTATTTCATTGAATCTGCCGCATGCATATCCAACACAATTTGATAATACGTTGCGCCCTGATTGTGTCGGCTTTCCTTTTATACAAAGTGAAAAACCACCATTTGAAACAGTGTTATAAAATTTATTACCTTTTTCTGGTATTGAATTTCTTATATTCATATATTTTCCCCCTCGAAAATATTTTCAATGACTACATCTTCATTCATTGTGTCAATGTCATCATCATTCATTGTTGTTTGAAATTGTATCATTTCCATGTTCTGATTCCTCTCTTTCAACAATTTTGTTTTCTAACTTATCAATTCTTGATGTTAATGAAATCAAATTTGTTTGGATTGCAACAAGTGTTTTTTGAATTTCTTCTAATATATTATTATTATCTTTTAATGTTGTTGTTATAAAGTAAATCATGAAAGCAACACAAACAATTCCAATTCCGTTTTGTGACAATAAATTTATTAATTCAACCATTTTTTTCTACCTCCATATTTTAATTATAATTTAATTATAATTTAATAAAAAAATATGTCAACTTAATTGTTGACATATTTATTTAAATTAAAATGGTAGATCTTCATCTTCTGTTTCTTCTGGATAAAATTCAACTGCCGTGTATGGTCTTTTGTTCTTTGATTTTCTTTGTGTAAATTTTACAGGTAAACCATTTTCAATGATTTCTTGTTTTTCTTCTTCTGTAAATTGTTTCATGTCTTCTGTTAATACAGATCCACCAAAGAAAAATTCATCACCAATTTCATCAATTACAAAAACAACAAATTCTCCATCTTCACCCTTGATGAAATCATAATTTCTTATTGTGCAAACTCTGTTGTATAATTCCATCATTTCACCTTTGTTTTTGTTTTCCATGAACTCAATTCCATTTCCTGAATTCATTTTCATTGCTTTTTCTTTTAAAGACATAATTTTGTCCCCCTTTCGTTTTCTTTGCTATTATGCGAAAACGTCTTGTGTTGGTCACAACCCTATTTTTAAAAGTGCAAATATGCACTGCCGTGATATGGAACAAACAGGCAAGCCATATCACGGCACTACATATTTTCTATGTAGCGCGCTTTTGCTTGTTATATTCAACAAGCCATTTTGCATATTTTGATGTCAAATGTTTTTCCATTAAGAATGTATTTTTTGCTTGTAATTGTGTTTTTAATTGTTCAATTTCTGAAATCATTTGTTCTTTTAATTGTTCCATTGATTTCAAATATTGTTTTTGTGTTGTGATTATTTTTCGCATTTCTTCATATTGATTTTCTTTCATTTGTTTATTCACCTTCTAATAATTTAATTGTATCATTTATTGTTTCGCGCCAATTTGGTTTACACTCTCCATCATGTAAAATCATTTTCAATTCTCTGATTAATTTTTTTTCTTGCAATTCTTTTTCATATAATGATGTTTCAACTTCTTCAAACCAACTATCCTCCATAAAATAACCCATTTTTTCTATTTCTTCTTCACTCTTTCCGTCACATTCTTGAACCCATGTATTCAAAGAAAATTGAATTGCTGAAGATTGTAATTCTTCATTTTCTTTACTTTCAATATATTTATTCTTACTAAATATTTTCATTTTTATTCATCCCCCATTAAAAAATATAAATTGTCTAATTCATCTTCACTTATTTTCTTATAATAATTATTATTATATTTCAAATATGAACCTTTAATTTGAATTCTATTATCTATTTCTTTTTCAACATTAATTGTATTAAAACAAACAACAAATAATAAAAGGAGAATGCCTACAATTAAACTTGCAAACACATAATCACACCAATCATAATACATATTAACCCCCTACTAATAATAAAAATTTAAATAAACATATTATGAATATGTCATTTAATATGACAAGTAATATTATTATAATTAAGAAATCATCTTCATTCATTTATTCACCTCGTCTGTAATCGCAATATTTTATTATAAAATCACTTGGTTCAATAATATCAACAATTTTTACTTTTTTAAAATATGGATTTTCAATTGTCATATCTTCTTTCACATCATATTCAAGATTGAAAAAATTATCTACTCCTAAAATGTCACGTTTACTAATATTATGAATTGTTGTTTTTAATTTCATATATGTTATCAAATATTGATCATCATATCTTATATGAAAAATTGTGCCTGATCTTAATTTTAACAATTCATTTATTTTCTTTGTTCTCATTAGTCATCACCTTCAATCATTATAAGAATAAACAAACCAATTAAAGGAATCAACCATTCTGATCCGTATTGTCTTTCACCTCTGAATTGCTGCGCGCTTATCACCGCCAATTGTGTCAATTTGATTGTGCCTACTATAACACCACTTTCAATCAATCTTTTTAAAACTCTTTTTTTCATTTTTCATCCCTCCTGTTCTTTATTTAAATATATTATACACCCCATGCAATACAAAGTCAATCACAAATGTATTACAAATGTGTTACATTATTGTTACATCATGCCTTCATGATCACATCCCCTCATGCCCGTGCGCCCTTTTGTCTTTTTGTCAAGTTTGTCTTTTTGATGTATGTTTTTTTTGTCTTTTTGACTATTTTGGTGGAAAATTGACCTGTTTTTTATGCCTTTTTACTTACCAC
>Ga0247611_10005509_pt1 | contig 16698 bp, 13 predicted proteins | sample 177DNAGHGhighgp2_FD_192422 | JGI IMG/M metagenome (GOLD analysis project Ga0247611, IMG submission 192422) | Sheep rumen microbial communities from Palmerston North, Manawatu-Wanganui, New Zealand - 1770 DNA GHGhigh gp2 | ecosystem: Host-associated > Mammals > Digestive system > Stomach > Rumen... | reverse complement strand
TTTTAGTATTATATCATATTTTTTTCCAAACGAAAAGTAGCTAATAACAAAATTATGTTATTAGCTACTAATTTTAGCCGTTCATAATATTTTCCAATGGTCTCATGTTGTTATAATACCATTGTGCCTCTTTTCTATCAATTGATAAAATAGACATTAACATATCTACCGTTTCTTTTTCATTTTTGCTTTCCATTCCAGTTCTTTTAATTAGCTTGTGCATTGTAACAGCCATTTCCATATCATAATTTTTTGAACTTACATGTCCATCTTTATCTATCATTTTTGGTCCATTATCTTTATCTATTAATTTATCTAATACTATCCAATCATCAACATCATCTATTTTATTCTGCATGTAGTAATTATGTTGATTCTGTGTAGCATATTTCTCGGCCTCTTTTCTTGACATCCCTGTTTTATCTTGAATCCTTTTTATTGTAGCAGGACTTAGTTGTTTTGCTTTTTGGTTTTCCTCAACTAGCTTCTCTCTATATCCTTTTTCACCATAGTAACCTTTTAAAAATGTTTCTGCTACTTCATCTGTTTTTGCAACATTATCTATAACATTTCCAACACCTGTTCCTACTTTATATCCACCTGCTACTCCAGCAATACCATCTGTCATTACACTCTTCATATCTCCTGATGCTACACCAGCTGCTACACCAATAGTTCCAAATGTCGCTGCCCCTACGGCACCACCTATAGCTCTTGAAACAGCTTTACCCGGTCTTCCTTCTTTCAAACTCTTTGTAATACTCTTTTTTGCATTGTTAACATAATTATCCGCAAGTGCTCCAGCTCCAGCTTTTACCCTTACAGCTTTATCTATAGCTCCATCTTTTGTCATTCCTACTCTGTTCATCACTTTTCCAAATCTAGGGTGTTCTTCTTCTCTTTTTCTTCTTTTTGCTTCTATTTCTTCTCTTCTAGATTTATTGTTTGTAGACGGCGCTGATGGATTTGCTTGAGGCTGTACTATTTGTGGACTTACATTTTGATTTTGCTCTATTTGTCTTCTTTGCTCTTCATTCATTCGTGCAATTTTCTCAGTTTCTGGTGTACGTCTTATCGTTGGTGTTGTGTTATTAGCTTTAGTATTTGTTGTGCTTGTCTGTCCATGGTTATTATTAGGACTAGGTTTATTTGGAGTAGATTTTCCACTTAATCCTCTATTCGAATTAGCATTCGGCAAGCTACTATTTAAGCCTGAATTACCACTTCCTAAGTTGCTACTATTTGAACCTAAACTGTCACTTCCAATATTACTAGTACTTGAGATTTGTCCACCTAAAAAACTAGAACTATTATCTTCCGCAAATTCATCTGTATCATAAAGAGCGTTCAAATTTTCTCCATTTTGATTAAATCTTAAATCTCCATCTGTGTTATCCATATTCGAATCACCATTTGGGTTATCACCAGTTGAATTAAAATCCTTCTTATCAGATGTGCCATTTCCATCTATCAGTTCACCTGTGTCCTCATAGTCCCATGGTTGATCCCATATTTGATCAATACTATCATCTTCATAAGGATATACATCTGTACCATAATTATCCCAAAAATCAGCATCCTGATATGAATCATTATTATTTCTTGAAAATGGTATACTACTATTATCTGCTAAGCTATTACCATCACTTGCTCCATTATCTCCACCGTCAATTATTGAAGCTGTACTGTTATTATTATCACCCTCTCCAAGTATTGCAGTAGGGACTGATTGTGTAGAATCAGAATCTCCATTCCACCATCTAGCTAAAGAATCTCCGTTTACTTTAACTTTATTCTCTCCAGTTGATGTTAAACCTATATCATCATCTGAATCACTTCCTTTTCCGCCAGATATTTTTCCTCCTCTTGGTCCACCATTTGGTCCACGTCCCATAAGCCATCTCATTCCAGACATAGCAAGTGCTGCACCTGCTGGTCCTGCAAATATTCCTGGTGTATTTGCTTTAGAGAAGTTAAACATTTGTCTAACAATTTTTTCTGCTTGAGTAATAAATCCAAGTACTACTAATGAATATATCCAATGAGTAGTTGCAAATTTTATTGCAGTAGACACAAGTATTGTATATGTTAATAAATGGACAGGTTGTAGTAACAAATTAAAAATATATTCTTTAAACCAATAGTTAAATCCTTGTGCAGATCCATCATTTGCTTTATCAATTGGATATGTTAATGCAACAAGAGGTGCAATAACAGTAAGAAAAGCCATATATATTACCCTTTTTATATATATAAAAATGAAAATACCTGTATATATTACCATAACTAAGAACATAATAGTATATCCAATATAGTTTACTGAGTTCTTATTTGCTTGTAATGCAATTCTTAGGTGTCCCATTAAATCTGTATGCCATTCTATATACCACTCTTTTGCATCTGAAAGATTACCTTGTATATCTTGAAATTTATATACAACCATGTTACTATCATCTATAACTTGGTTTGGATCTTCTGATACTTGAATGTTATACCTATTTAATTCTCTTTCTACTAGACCATCTGAATCGGGTATAAAAGCTACTTGCCCCATTGGATTTATACTTCTAAACATTTCAGTTAAATGGTCAACTGCAATATTTGAAAAAATCATAATATATTGCATTGTAAAAAGTAAGACCATGCCTACAAGCCAATCGCCAAATAATTTCTTTTGTTTTGCCTGTTGCTCTGCTGTCGAGGATAATAATATTCTAATTCCAATATATACTAAAACTGACATCATTCCTACTATAGCTAAAGTTTTAATTATACTATACCAAAATTTTATAGTATTAGCTAATTCATATGAAAATCCATAAAACACTTGCTCATCTGATTTTTCTGTCTCTCCTGAACCAGAATCTGTTGAACCAGTTCCGTCGTTTAATCTATATGTGAATGTCTTACTATATGTTCCCGCTTCTTCGGCATCAATACTTTTATCTGCCATTACTTCTTCTTTTGTCATTTGTGTCCACCTTACATACTGAATATAAGTTTTACCATCTATTACTGCTTTCTTGGCAGAAACAAGTGTGGTATCTCCAGCGCCAAGCTGTAAATATTTTTTTGTTTCATCTTCTGCTGGCTTACCATTGTGTACGAAATCAAAATTTTTTGTTTTTTCTTCTTCTTCTTTAGTTAACTTAATAAACTTTCCATTTGCTCTAGCTTCATCATCAAAATTTGTCCCAACTCCTAAATCCTTTTTATGAATCCACTCATATTTATATGGCTTTGAATTTGGATTAAAAAAGTTTACATCAAATAATGGAATTGTATTTGAAAAAATCAATTCTGGGGATATTGAATAGAGTGGTAAAGCAATCTCATTATCAAAACTATCACCAGTCCATACCTTTGCTCCAAAATAGATTCCACCCTTTATTGCAACTGGTACAACACTTGCCGCAATAGTTACTCCGATGGAAAACGTAGAAGCTGTTATACTTAAAGCTGTTGCAACTGCACCAATAGCTATAGCCCCTCCTACTATAATCACTGCAGCTGCAACTAATACGCCTAAAAATGCTATGACAGTAAAAAATACTCTCTTAACCTTTGTTAAAGCATTATTTAAGTCAACCCTAATTATAGTGGTCTCTTGATGAACTACCATAGAATGAGTTACACCTAAAATTCCATCTCCAAACCAAACTAATAAGTCACATATTGGCTCCATAAGTTCTCCACCTAAAGCTGATAAACTTGCATTAACTGGAGCAGGCTTAACAAAAGACATGGAAAAAATTAGAGATAATACTATAACTATCTTTTTCCAAATATTTCTGTTCGCAAAAAATTTCATTTTATTCATTCCTTTCTCAGTTTCTTCTAAGGTGTATTTAGTTTTTTACTAAATACACCTTATTTTATTTCTGTTCTTTTGCGATTTTATTTAAGTTTGTTTCAACAAACTCGAACTCTTTTTTCGTTGGCATAATTTTCAAAATACATGTTTCTGCGCCAACCTTTAGTAATCCCTCACCTCTTTGGCAGGTAACTAAAAATCCTGCTTCTCCTTCAGAAAGCTTAAATACTTCCTTTAGATATTGTATTTCTGATTTATCTTGTGCTAAGAATAATTTTGTATCTGAAGATGTAAGAACTGCTTGTGCTTCTGGTTTTTCATAAAAGTCTTGGAATCTTTGAGAAATAATTGCCAAAGATACATTTCTTTTTCTAGCACGTCTTGCCATCTTATTTAAGAAATCAACAGCTTCTGGATATGGAAGCAACATCCATGCTTCATCAACTAGAACTCTTTTTCTTTTAGCCTTTTTTCTATCCTCACTATTTTTCTTAACATATTTTTCCCAAATCCATGAAAGCAATATTTGTTGTGCAAGTGGTCTTGCAAATCTTTCCTCCAATTGAGAAATATCTATATTGATAAATGGCGCATCATCTAGTAAATCAAAAGTAGATTGTCCATCAAAATATGCCATTTGTCCATCATAAGCTCTAACATATTGTTTCATAACTTTTAATAAATAACTATAATGATATTCATAGTTTTTATTTGTGTTTTCTTCTGCTTTTTTTACTAATCTTTTATACCAGCTTCCTATTGTAGGCATTGGCTTTTTCTTTTTGTATAATTCATTTCCTGTCATGTAATTATTGCTATCTTGAATATATAAGCTATCTGGGTTACTATCTATTCCAAGTGATGCATATTCTTCATAAATTATTTCTGCTATTATTTGTTTTGTAAGCTCATTAACTTCATCACTTTTTGTACTTCCTTTTGCCATTGTAACTAATGCTTGTGTTACGTCCTCTACCTTATTTTCGATATTAACAACCATTCTTTCTTTTCCAGTAATTTCATCTTTAACAGTTTCTGTTTCAACATCAAATAAATTTATTACTGTTTTTGATGTTGGGCTTATTACAACATTTATTCCACCAAGAGCCTCAGCCACTATTGTATACTCACCTTCTGCATCTAAGGCTAAACTTTCTATTCCCATAAGAACTGAAGATCTAGAAATTAAGGTTTTCATAGTAACTGATTTTCCAGCACCTGATTTAGCAAATATAACCATATTATAATTTGTAAGTGAATTGTGAAAATTATCGAATAATACTGGAGTTCCTGTTTGTTTGTTAAAACCTATTGGAACACCAGTAGGATGTCCTACTTCAGATGTTGTAAATGGAAATACTGTTCCCATAGAGTTCCTATCAAATGTGTGTATTTTCTTTATTTTGTCATTTGCTAGTGGTAAATTAGATTGAAATGCTTCTTCTTGCATTCCCCATGCAGTTTTTATTCCTACTAAGCTTTTTGACATTTCTGAAGCAAGTAATTTTGAATATCTATCTAAATCCTCTAAACTATATGAAAACAATGTTGAAACAACTGATGCCTCAAATAATTTATTAAATCCTGCTGCGATTTGATCTCTTAGTTCCTCAGCTTCAAATCTTTTTTGTGTTAATGTACTTTCTCTGTTTATATTTCCTCTATCTGCTGCAACGATTCTTTCTGTTTCTAGTTCATTTATTGCTCTGTTTAATTCATTTTGTGATCTATCTTCTTTAACTGGACTAATAAATATAGATGTATTTATATCTCCGAACATATATAAATCACGAAATATTTCAGGAAATATTGCCATACGAGGTAGTGAAGATACAAAAAAACTTCTTGCATATCTTTTGGCACTTGAAATAATTTCTAAATGATCTATATTAGAAGCATCTATTCCAGAAGGTGCAATTATTTCTTTTAAAGTTTTTCTTTTTAATAGTCCATCCACTTTTCTATGCTGACTTTGTTGTTCTTCTTGTTCTCTTTGTCTTTTTTTGCTCATCTAATTCTACCTCCTTAGCTTTACTTTTTCTTCTTGTATATCTTTGTTCTACTAACTTTTGTTTAGCTTCTTCTACTGCCTCTTCTCCTAAAACATCTTCATTTTCATCTAAAATATCTTTTGCTGTACTTTCTACTAAATTATCATAGTCTTTTTGTTTTTCTCTAAATTGTCTTTCTATTTCTCTTTCTTGTCTGACTGCTATAATTGCTTCATTTGCTGCATTAATTGCATCCATTTCTATTTGCTTGTCTAGCTCCTCCATCTTCTTTTCTAAAACATCTTGAGAAGTAGTATATAAGCTATCATATCCTGAGCTTATAGCCTTATTTAAATCATATACTTCTGCTTCATCTCTGTTATATGCTGTATATAGTAATTCTGCTAGTTCATTTGAATCTAACACTTTTCCATTTACACCACATACTGAAAGTAAACTAATAGTTGATTGTGCTCTTGTATATAGTTCTGAAAAAGCAATACCACTAATCTCTTCCTTTGAATAAACACTATTGTTTGCTTCTTCTGGATAATATGATAAGACAATAAAATACTGTTTTGTTAAAATATTTCTATTCAAGCTCATTCTTTGAGTATTGTTAATAATATCTGTTCCATATTCGTAAAGATTTCTTGCTTTAACAACTTCAAATCTTTGTGCATCTAGTTGCTTATTATCATAATTTCCACTACGTACTCTTCGATTATATTCAAACTCTTTTTGATTTAAATTATCCTTTAACATATTAATCTTTTCTTTGTATGTATTTATACTATTTGTTAAGTTTACTGTTCTTGTTTGTATATAAATTTGAATTGGATTTCTTAAGGTATTTAAAAATTGTGTAAATCCCTGTTCAACACTATTTTTTTCAACTGCAGACATCAAGTCAAAATTTATTCCTTGGCAACTTACAACCATTAAGAACTTTCTTCCATTTTTTTGAACAATCATGTTATCTTCAATTTTTTCAAATTCCATAAAATTAAATATTGATTGAATATTATATGATTGTTGAACCTTTGACTTACCACTATCTATTTTTTCCGTATTACTTGTTTGTTCTTTTTTGCTTGATTTAAATTTAATAAAAGCTAATACTCCAAATAATACAAGTAAAAATGTGAATAATAATCCTACAACAATTAGTAATAAATTTGCAATTTCATTATTTGTCATCTTTTGAATCCTCCTCTTTATATACATATATTCTGTTCTTTTTTTGCTTAAATCTTAGCCATCTTAAAAAAACTGCATCGATAGATTCTCCTCCTACTTTTTTGCAGAAACTTAAATTTGCATTATCTGGAATTTTAAAAGTACCTATTGCAAAACCTAAAAAGCCTAATAAGACAATAAAAATCAATCCGATAGTTTTTAATCCTAACATAGATAAAATATAGTAAAATAATACTCCTATTCCTGCTCCACCTATTGTAAATAAAAACGCTTTTGTAGAAAAAATAAATAATATTTTACTTTCTCCTTTGTAATTTCTTGGTATATTATATGGTCCTCCCATTTTTCCCTCCTTAAGTTTTGGATACAATCCACCTATTTTCTCTGTATATATTATATCAGAAATCGTTTGTAAATGGAAGAGTTTATCGAAAAAAATAATAAATTTGTAACATTTTTGTAACATTTTCGTAATACTTGTCGAATATTTTTAAAAAATTAGCTAAAAAAGAAGACCAACTTTTAAAGTTAGCCTTCAAAATAATTATTATTTTTATTATGCTACATTTCCAGAGAATGTTATTATAGCTTGTGCAATTCCAGCAGCACTGAATAATAATACTGCTCCTATTAAGTATGGCATAAATACTTTTTTGTATTCTGCTTTTTCTTCTGCACTTCCCAACATATATTTAATACCTATGTACATAAGTATTATAACAGCTGCAACTATTCCAACATTTCTGATTACTTTTGCTAATCCGTTACCAATTTCTCCGATTTTTGTTACGTTAACATTTGCGCCTGCTCCTGTTATGTTGCTTGCTACTAAATCATCATCAGCTGCAAAGCATACAGTAGAAATAAAAAATACAGACATAATTGCAACTAATAAAATACAAAGTATTTTAACAGCCTTTCTATTCATAGTAATTCCTCCTTTTTTAAATTTTATATATAAAATCTAATAATAATATTAGAAAGTTAATATCTTGTTAATTCATTTGTTCTAAAATACTAATTACTGCATACCATATTGTAACTGCTCCAAATATTATTGCTGTTCCTGCTATATATGGTACCATTTTTTCTTTTATCTTTGCCTTATCTTCTGCACTAGATATCATAAAGCTTATTCCTAAAATGGCGCCAACTATAACGGTTAAAACTGTTCCAATCGCAAGTAAAACTTTAAATATACTTGTTGCATTAAGCTTTATATTGTTTTCGATCTCTATTCTATTTGGAATCCTCTCATTTGTATCATTGCTCCATTTTATATTTCCATCAGTAAATTCATCTGCATATTTAAAACCATCACTCCATTCTGTTAAAATGCTATTTTGTGGTTTATCTTTTTTTCCTTGGACGCCTTCTGTATATCCAGCATAAACATTATAATTGCCTATAAAACACATAATTAATATTGTTAAAATAATGCTTATTTTACCTATTTTTTTCATATCTATCACCACAGTTCTATTATTATTTTACTACAATTTATTCATAATGCTATAAATTAATGTTGGTAGCATTGTTACCGCGACTACCATCACAACTCCAAGTAAATAACCTGGTAAAGACTCTTTATATTTAGACTTTTCCTCAGCACTTAAAAACATTTCTCTAAGTCCTATTACCATCAAAGATATTACTGCAACTACTATACCTATATTTCTTATGGCCTTTACAATTATGTTTGCTTTTTGTTCAATATTTTGTTGCCCCACATCTACCTTTTCAGTTGATGGATCCCAAAAAGCTTTTCTATGTACGCTCCATTTATCTGAAGCATATGTCTTGTTAATATTAAAACAACAGACAAATAGTATTATAAATAATATTGTAATTACTTTTTTCATACTTATCACCACAATTCTAATATAATTATACACTATTTTTAAAAATGTTGCAAGTTTTTGTAAAAATTTTGCATTTTTTGTATTTTTATTCTTAAAGTCTTGGTATCAATGTATCTATAGGGCAATAATTATCTGTTAAAAATATACCATTGTTATAATCAATTTCTACATTGTCTTCAAAATTTAGTGCTTCATCAGTTGCAATAACCATATTATTTTGAACTCTATCTTTTACATTTTTATCTCTACATGGTATTACATAAACATTTTTAAAACATGCCTTTAGAGTTTTTACCTCTGCTTTTATAAAATTAGCATCTTCACCTTCTAAAGCAGAAATAATGTTAGTTAAATACATTCCATTAGGCTTTAAAGAATTATAAATTCTATTTACTGCTTCAATAGTAGTTAACGTTTTAGCTGGTGTATCTCCTGAAAACGAATCATTTAAAATCGCATCATATTTTTTTTTATTTGAATTTAAATATATTCTTCCGTCTTGGATTATAATGTTAAGTCTCTTTTTTTCATCTAAATTATAATCTTTTTTTAATTTGTCTAAATAAAAATACTCATGTGCTATTTCTGTTATTTTTTCGTCAATTTCTACAACATCGATGTTTTTATTATCAAAATGACTTATGTAGTATTTTGGATATGAATATCCTGCTCCTCCTATCATCAAAACATCTTGTATTTGATTAGAGGATTTGAACATTAAATCATAATACTTTGTATACTCAAAAACTAGTTCATTTATTTTATCTTCTTCTGTATATGTAGCGGATTCATGGCCTCTATCTATATTTAAATGCCTCATTTTTCCCATATTATTTTTTGAATTGTATATAGTAACCTTTCCATATTGTGTATCATAATTAACAAATACGCCTAAATCACCATTTTTAACTTTTTCTTCATTTTTCTCGTTGTTTTTGAAAAACATTACAAAACAAAGTACATTAATTAATATCATAGCTAATGCAATTATTGTTAATTCGATTTTTGGCTTTGTGTCTAAACTCTCAAAAAGAAAGAAAATCAAGAAAAACAAAATCGCTGATAATACAAATAGTATTTCATTACTTCCGAAATTAGGTACAAGGAAAAATCCTCCTAAAAAAGTTCCTGCTATACTTCCTAAAGTAGCTATTGCATAAATGTTTCCGGATGTTCTTCCAACATTTTCTAATTTATTCATTTTTCTTTTTATAATTATTGGTGACATAGTTCCAATAAACATAGAAGGTAAAAAGAATAATATTAAGGTTGCAATAATGGCTCCAATCTTGATGTTAGAAATAAAACTAGTTATTGTTGTTATAAAAAATCTTTGAGTAATTGGAATCATCCATACAAGTAATCCTGAAATAATTATACTAATTATTATGTTTTTTTCTAATTTTTGATTGTCTTCCTTAGATTTATCTGCAATTTTTCCTCCCAAATAATTTCCTACACTTGTACTTAAAAGAATAACACCTATTACACTTGTCCATACTAAATTTGTACTCCCAAAATATGGAGATAGTATTCTTTGTGCAATTAATTCTAATATCATATAAATTGCATTTACAATAAATAATACTATTTCTAATTTATATTTTTTTATTGGCATCATTTAATCCCCTTAAATATAATCTACATATATATATCTTTATACTATATTATTATTTTAAATTTATAATATTAGCACATTTGTAATTTGATTTCATTTAAACAAAAAAGATATAATTTGTCAATGACAACATTATATCTTTTTTATTGGCGGAGTAGAGAGGGTTCGAACCTCCGCGCCGTGTTACCGACCTAATTGTTTAGCAAACAATCCCCTTCACCACTTGGGTACTACTCCATATTTTTTTAAAAAACGAGTATTGCATAACAATACTCTTAATTTATGTTGGCGGAGAGGGTGGGATTCGAACCCACGGTACGCTATGAACGCACGCCAATTTTCAAGACTGGTGCCATAAACCAACTCGACCACCTCTCCGTGTAGCATTGACATATTTAATAATAGCATATTTGCTTACTATTTGTCAATACTTATTTGCAATTTTTTTACTATTCGTCATTTTTCGCTTTATTTAATGCTTCTTTTTCTTCATCTGTTAGATTATATTTACAATCTCCATCAATAACTGGTTTCGCATAAATATTTGACATTTCTCTTGAATAAATTCCATTAAATACAATACCATTATTCTTTTCGTCTAAAAAAGCTACTGCAAAACTTAAGTCCTTTCCAGAATCATTGTATGCATTATATCTTACAATTCCTACTTTTTGAACACATCTTTTTATTTTGTTTTCTAATTGGTTACAATATGAATGTGTCTCGCTAAGATCCTCTTCTAATGCAATAATTCTATCCATATACTTATTTATATCTTCACTAATATCTTTACCCGACCCTATTTTTTGCATAAATTCCTTGTTACTCTTATTCATCTTGCTAATTCGGGCATTACTTATAATTACTGTTATAAACAAAACAAAATTAATAATTAATATAACAATTGTACTGATATCACTTTTAAAAAAGTCTAACATTCTTCCTCCTAAGGTTCTTTTTGTGGACGGGATAAAAATTCACTCTCATTTTTTCCTGTCCACAAAAATTCATATTAATTTATTTATACAAAATCTTATGTATATTATTTAATAAGTCCTAAAATCCTTTCCAAATCATCATTTGTTTTATATTCTATAACAATTTTTCCACTTCTTTTTCCTGCGTCAACTCTAACTTTTGTTCCAAAAAATCCTGTAAATCTATCTTCAATATCTCTATATACAACTTCATATTTTGGATCAAATTCAAATTTATTCTTCTTTCTTTGTATTCTTGCTTCTATTTGTCTACATGTTTGGTTATTGTTTATTATTCTTATAGCCATAGAATACTGCTTTGCTGGATCTGTTTCCATCAAAAGTTGTCTGCAGTGTCCCTCAGTTAGTTTACCCTCTTTTGCAAGTTCTAATACTTCTGGAGATAAATTTAATATTCTAACTGTGTTTGCAATTCCACTTCTAGATTTTCCAAGAATTTTTCCTATTTCTTCTTGAGTTAAATGATATTCCTCCATTAAAGACTTCATTCCAAGCGCCTTATCTACCGGATTTAAATCCTCCCTTTGTATATTTTCTATTAAAGATATCTCTTTGTTTTTCTTTTCATCATTGTCTCTAATAATTGCTGGAATTTCTGTTAATCCTGCTATTTTTGCAGCTCTCCATCTCCTTTCACCTGCTACAATTGAAAAATATCCCTCTTTTTCTGTAACAACAATTGGCTGTATTACTCCATACATTTTAATAGATTCTGCAAGTTCCTCCAAAGATTCCTGATCAAATATTTTTCTTGCTTGATCCCTATTTGGCTCTATATCTATTACTTTTAAATTTCTTAAATTATCTCCTACTTGTTGTTTTTCTTCCTCAGCTACTGGCATTGAAAATAATGCATCTAACCCTTTTCCTAGTCCTGTTTTTTTAACCATTTTCTTTTCCTCCTCTGCTATTTGTAAAAATTTCTTATTCTTTTTTATAAAAAATTAAAATATATGCCTAAAGCTCATAATCTCTATTTATTTTTCGCTTGAATTAAGCCTCAAAAACTCTTTTCCTAATTTTTCGTAACTTTTTGCTCCCTTTGAATGAGGATCATATATAGTTATTGGCAGTCCATAACTTGGTGCTTCACTCACTCTAACATTTCTTGGAATTATAGTTTTATATACTCTATTATTAAAATACCTTTTAACCTCTTTTACAACTTGATTTGATAGATTTGTTCTAATGTCATACATAGTAAGTAAAGCTCCTTCTATGTATAAATCTTTGTTTAAATGTTTTTTTACAAGCTCTATTGTGTTAATAAGTTGTCCTAGTCCCTCTAACGCAAAGTATTCACATTGTACAGGAATAAGTACACTGTCTGAAGCTGTAAAAGCATTTAGAGTAATTAAGCCTAAAGATGGTGGACAATCTATAAAAATAAAATCATAATCTTTTTTTACTTCCTTCAATTTCTCTTTCAATCTCTGTTCTCTAGACATCATTGAAACAAGCTGGACCTCTGCTCCTGCAAGGTTTAAGTTTGAAGGGCATATAGATAAATTCTTAATCTCTGTTTTTTGTATTATGTCAACTGCCGGTTGTTCTGAAACTAATAAATCATAAGTAGAATATTCTATTTCCTTTTCCATTCCTATTCCGCTTGTTGCATTCCCTTGTGGGTCTGCATCAATTAATAATATTTTTTTTCCTTTTTTTGCAAGTATTGCACTCAAATTTACTGAAGTTGTAGTCTTTCCAACTCCACCTTTTTGGTTTGCTATTGAAATTACTTTTCCCACTTTGCTACCTCCATTTCTTTATCTTAATGTTTTTTTATACTGTACATATTTATTTTTCCAATTTCGTGATAGCGCTAAATTTCATTTTTGCATTATCAAATCAAATATTAACGCATTTTATACGTTAAGAAGATGTTTTTTTATATTATTTTTGCCCCTATCATAAAATGATTAAAATGTAATATCTTAACCTCTTTTTCTTTGATATTAAAAATTTTTTTACTTTGTTCTGCAAAATTCAATGAAATCCTTGTCTTTTCACTTTAAATTGTTAATACAAAACGTTTCGTAATATTTCATCTAAAAAATATATATATAATAATATACAAATATTTAAAATATGTCAATAATATTTTTCAAAAAATATTTTTAACGTTCTAACTCAAAGTGAAATATAACATATATGTAATATGTCGAATTTTGTCGAAAACATATTTGATAAAAAATTTTCTCTTAGATACGCAGTCCTAAAGCAAGAGAATGTTTCACACTTAACCGGTGTGAAACATTCTCTAATTATTTGTTGTATTCTAGTATGTTGAAGTTTTTTTGTCTGTGAAACATTTTGTATTTTTTAATTTATTTTAAATATATTATATTCATACTTACAAATAAATTACTATTCTATTTACTCAAAGGTTGCTTTGCTGGCAACCCTGCTTTTCTTGGATATTTATTTGATGTTTCTTTTATCTTTTTTATAACAACAATGTTTCTTGCAATATCTGAATTAGGAAGCATAAGTTTCTTGACATTCTCAACTTTTCCTCCCAATTCCTTTATTGCAAATTCTGCATCTTTAAGCTCTTCTTCAATATTAGGACCTTTCATACAAATGGACCTGCCTCCAACTTTAACAAACGGTAACAAGTACTCTACAAGAGTTGTTAAATTGGCAACAGCACGTGAAATTGCAATATCATATTTTTCTCTTGTCTCTTTATTCTGTCCTATATCTTCTGCTCTTCCATGCATTGTATTAACATTTTTTAAATTTATTTGCTTAATAGTTTCATTTAAAAAAATAATTCTTTTGTTTAACGAATCTAATAAAGTTACATGCGCATCTTCTCTCATTATAGCAATTGGTAATCCGGGAAAGCCTGCTCCTGTCCCTACATCAATAATTCTGTTTTCATTTTTTATAAAATCTAAAACTGTCATTGAATCTATAAAATGTTTTAAAATTATATCCTCTTGTACTGTTATAGCAGTTAAGTTTATTTTTTCATTCCATTCAAGAAGTATTTTCATATATTCAAAAAATTTCTCTATCTGTTCTTCTGATAACTCAATCTTGATTCTTCCAGATAATTCAATCATTTTATTTTTAAATTCTTCATTCATAAATTATACCTTCCTTTATCCACAAATTATTAATAAATTGTGGATAACTAACTTATTTTTTTATTTGTAAATAAATTAACAACACATTAATATCTGCAGGTGAAACCCCTGAAATTCTTGAAGCTTGGCCAATTGAAGTCGGTTTTATCTTATTTAATTTTTGCATAGCTTCTATACGTAATCCTTTTATTGATGAATAATCTATATCTTCTGAAAGCTTTTTATTTTCTAATTTCTTGAATTTTTCTACCTGCTCTTGCTCCATTTTTATATAACCTTCATATTTTATCTGTATTTCAACTTCTTCTTTTTCAGCTATTGAAAGCTCAGGTCTATCTTCATCAATTTCCTGCAAAGCTTTATACGTAATTTCTGTTCTCTTCAATAGTTCCGCCATTTTAGAGCCTGTATTTAATGGTGTAGTCCCCTGTTCTATAAGAAACTTATTCACCTTTTCTGTTGGTTTAACTACTGTATTTTTTAATCTTTCTATTTCTCTTTCGATATTTTCTTTTTTCTGTAAAAATCTATCATATCTTTCATCTGAAATTAATCCAACATTATGTCCTATTTCTGTTAATCTTAAATCCGCGTTGTCTTGTCTTAAAAGAAGCCTGTATTCTGCTCTTGAGGTCATCATTCTATATGGTTCATTAGTTCCTTTTGTTACTAAATCATCTATTAAAACACCTATATATCCTTGCGTTCTATCTAATATTACAGGCTCTTTTCCCTTTATTTTCATTGCGCAATTTATTCCTGCCATAAGACCTTGGCATGCTGCTTCTTCATATCCTGAACTTCCATTAGTTTGTCCTGCAAAAAACAATCCACTAATTCCTTTGTATTCCAAGGAAAGTTTTAACTCGGAAGGATCTATACAGTCATATTCTATTGCATACGCAGGTCTTGTAAATTCACATTTTTCAAGTCCAGGAATAGTTCTGTACATTGCAATTTGAACATCTTCTGGAAGAGATGAACTCATTCCTTGAGCATACATCTCGTCTGTATCAAGTCCAATTGGCTCAATAAATATTTGATGTCTTTTTTTATCTGCAAATCTAACCACTTTATCTTCTATAGATGGACAATATCTAGGCCCTGTCCCTTCGATTTGACCTGCATATAATGGAGAACGATGTAAATTTTCTTTGATAATTCGATGTGTCTCTTCATTTGTATATGTTAAATAACAATCTTGTTGTTCAAATTCTTTAACTTCATCATCCAAAGAAAAAGGCACAATATTACTATCTCCACCTTGTATCTCCATCTTAGAAAAATCTATACTTTTCCTGTTTATTCTAGCAGGTGTCCCTGTTTTAAACCTAACTATTTTGACTCCTAATTCTTTCAAACATTCTGATAATTTATTTGCTGGAAATACACCATCTGGTCCACTTTCTTGTGAAAACTCACCAATAAAAATTTTTCCTTTTAAATATGTACCTGTTGAAACAATCACTGCTTTCACTTTATAAATAGCACCTACAGAAGTCTCTATAGATTCAACCTTTCCATCTTTAACATTAATTTTAGTAATTTCAGCTTGTTTTAATTCAAGGTTTTCTTGTCTCTCTATAGTATGCTTCATTTCCATCTGATATCTTTTTCTATCTGCTTGTGCCCTTAAAGAGTGTACTGCTGGGCCCTTTGAAGTGTTTAGCATCTTTATTTGTATCATGGTTTTATCAATATTTTTTCCCATCTCTCCACCAAGACAGTCAATCTCTCTAACTAAATGTCCTTTTGAACTTCCTCCTATATGTGGATTACAAGGCATATTAGCAACGGCCTCTAAGCTTATGGAAAAAATCAAAGTCTTCATTCCAAGTCTCGCACTTGCAAGACCAGCTTCACAACCTGCATGTCCTGCTCCAATTACCGCAACATCATATTCTCCTGCAAAATAACTCATTTTCTTTTTCTCCTTTTACATAATTTGTTTACTTTATTATTATCGTTGAATATATAAGTATTTTGAGAATTAATCTTATTTAACTAAGTAGCTTAAAAATTCTTAATAATTTTGAAAGGGAATCTAAAAACAAAATTTTTTTAGGGTGCTTTCAAAATTAATTAGAATTTTTTAGCGTTAAACGTAAGTTACATAAGAT
>Ga0247611_10005508_pt1 | contig 16699 bp, 19 predicted proteins | sample 177DNAGHGhighgp2_FD_192422 | JGI IMG/M metagenome (GOLD analysis project Ga0247611, IMG submission 192422) | Sheep rumen microbial communities from Palmerston North, Manawatu-Wanganui, New Zealand - 1770 DNA GHGhigh gp2 | ecosystem: Host-associated > Mammals > Digestive system > Stomach > Rumen... | reverse complement strand
ACTCCACTTACTTCAATAGAATCAGCACAAAAAGTAATAGATTTAACTAAGAAACTTGCAATCTATGCTCCAAATAACAAGATTAAGGTTTATATGATTCCTTTTATGAAAATGCATCAAGCATTATTAGATTATGTAGATGAATCTTATAATATTACTATTATGAGAAGAATGATGTATAGAATAGCTAGTAAGCTAGCTCATATGAAAGAAATATTATGTTTAATAAATGGTGAATCAGTTGGTCAAGTAGCAAGTCAAACACTTGATAGTATGTTTGTTATCAACAGTGTAACAAACATTCCAGTTTTAAGACCTCTTGTTACATATGACAAAAATGATATTATTAAAATATCAAGAATGATTGATTGCTTCGATATATCTATTAAACCATTTGAAGATTGCTGTACAGTATATGTGCCAAAAAATCCTGTTATTAAGCCATTAATGGCTAAATGTGAGGAATATGAAAAGAGATTTGATTACGAAGCCATAATAGATGATATATTAAATAGAACTAAGTATTTAGTTATTAGTAATGATACAGATATCAATTTAGCAAACTATGGACTTGAAGTAGGAGAAGTAATTGACGAAATAGTAACAAAAGAAATATTAAAAAAATAGACTATCATTTTTGATAGTCTTTTTCTTATAAATATTCTATAATAAAAGTAAGGAGATGATACTATGATAGATGATTTATGGTTAATTAAACTTAAAATTGATGTTAAGAGTAGAAATCCTGATATGTTACTTGAAGAATATATTAAAACAACTAAACAAGAACTTCTAGACTACACTACAGTGTTTAAAAAAGGACAAATCCTTTATAGAGGTAGACTAGGATATAAGAGTTATGAAAAAGAAGGAAATAATGGTTTAGTTAGATTTAGATATCCTTTCTTTGGAAAAGATATCAAAAACCCACCATGTCACTTAAGTGAAGCCGCACGTTTTAATAGAGATGGTTTCTCGTACTTATATTTATCAAGTGATCAAAAAACATGTATAGCTGAACTTAGATTAAAAGTTGGTTCTATTTGTAGTATTGCGGAATTTAGGCAAAAGAAGAATTTAAGATTATTAAATCTAGATAACAATAAAACATTAAAGGACTTCTTAATTACTCCTGTTGGAGATGAAAATAGATACCATTATAAATTTACTAGATTTATTTCTGATTTAATTAAAGAAATAGGAATTGATGGTATTGCATATGATAGTGTTCAATCAAATGGAAAATGTTTTGTTATATTTGATGATCAAAACTTTGAACTAGTTCCTTATTCAGAAAAAATGTTTTTAGCAAAACGTGTTGAATACCAATTTGAAGAAGTACTACCTGAGTTCTGTAATAATAATATATTAGATGAAATAAATATAGATGATGAAACAATCGAATATATTTATAATAATCAAAACTATAAAAAGGCTGAATAAAGCCTTTTTTTATATTATAGAATTGATAAAATCACTATATTTTATATTTATTAATTTACATATAGAATTCTCTTTAAATATATTGGTAATAGATATATCAAAATTATAGATTGTAGTATCTATTATTATATAAGTCTTCTCATGTTTATAATTATTCATATATACTAAATCATGTTTTTTAGAATATTTCTTTAAAGACAATTGGGTTACTAATGAATATTTGGACGTATATATGATTATCTTTGTATTAAGACTTGAAATCAAGTCAAATACTTTATCATTTAAATATTTACTTATGATTATTATTTTTTCTTTTGCATGTTTAAATAAGTTATTAATAAAAATAGTTGAATCATATAATGTATCATCATAATTGATAACTGATTTATAATACATATATTTTTCTTCGTTGCTTAAAGATTTTGTTGCAAGTAAATTATCCGCTATATTAGTTATGGATATAATTTTCTTTTTATCGTTATAACATTTTTCATTATTAATATAATAACCATCTACTAAACATTTATATAATATCTGATACGCCCAGTTCTTAAAATCTATTCCTTTATTATTATTAACTTTGAAGGCATAATCAAATATATCTTCTAGAGAATAATTTTTATCTTCTAAATTAAATGATTTATCTAAATCTAAAAATTTAATCACATCATCTTTATTAAAAGAGACGTTTCTTTCGTTAACTAAAAGATCATTTAAAAAAAGAAGACCATCTTTTAAATAGATTTTTCCTAATATTCTTTTTTTATACATATTTATATTATCAATTTCAAACTTTATTAGTTCTTTATATAGAGAATCATCTTTTATTAGTCTTTGTATTACTGAATTATCATAGAGATATGTTGTTTTATAATTGCTTTTCTTATATGGCTTTATATTTTCTTTAATATCTAAAATGTTATCAGTAATTAATTTACTTATTTGCCTAGATAAAGTTATATAAGAAGTTTTTGTTAGTAAAGATAGATTCGGTTTGTCTATCCAAATTTTATCTAAATCAATATCATATAGTAGTTCAATTTGCTCTTTTTCATAGTCAAAATATATTTTTATGTATGTAAAATCGTTCATTTTTTTCACCATCCATATTATAAATACGTGAAAAAGGTAGTTTTTTCGCTAAAAAATAAAAAAAATTAAAAAATTTTAAATATTATGCTTGACATAATACTATGCGAGGCGTAATATTATAGATGTGGAGGTATTAGTATGAACGTACAATTAAAGAGAGGATTAATTGATGTATGTGTTCTTGCAGCTCTACAAGATGAAGCAAGTTACGGATATAAAATAATCTCTGATTTGAATAATGTAATCTCATTAAGCGAATCAACTTTATATCCTGTCTTAAAACGACTTGAAGGACAAGAGTGCTTAACGACATACTCGAAAGATTTTAACGGAAGACTTAGAAAGTATTATCAAATAACAGATATTGGAAGAAAAAGAATAAAAGAATTTATGATTGAATGGGAAGAAATGGAGAAAGTATTAAACTTTATCTCTAACAAAGGAGGAGTTAACTAATGTCTAAGAATGAATTTATGAATGAATTAGAAAGAAGAATAAAAAAGTATCCTGATCATAGTGAAATAATCTCTTATTATTATGAATTAATTTCTGATAAGATGGATAGCGGAATGACTGAAAGTGAAGCAGTTGAATCTTTAGGAAGCTTAGATGAAATTTGTAGAAATATAGAAAATGAAAGAGCATCTATTAAAGAAGAAGTTAAGGTTGAAGAAATTAAAGCTGAAACTACTAGTACAACTGAAGTTGCTAAAGAAACAACAAATGAACCAAAAAGAGTAAGCGGTGGTAAGAGATTTGTTTATGTATTATGGATTATTGGAACAGTATTCATGGCAATATTCTCTATAGTTACATTAATTGTTGCTATATCATTCATGATTACTACAATCGCTATTATGGTTAGCTCAGCTACAGTAGTTGCAGTTAGCGTTTCAATGGCATCCTTCTACTTCGGAATAGGCTTATTCCTATTCGGTATGGCAATCGTTGGTATACACTATGCAAAAGTATTAGTTAAGTTCGTATTCCACAATCGTCCAAGATGGACACAAAATGTAAGAAAGGGCTTAGCTGGTGAATAATATGGCAAAAGGACTAGGAGTAGTAATCGCAGGTATTGTCATATCAGCTGTAGGTGCTTTTATAGCTGGTTTTAGTGCTAAAGCCGCATATGACGATTATAAAAAATTAGAAAAATTCAAAAGTGGACATATTGTCTTAAATGATTCAAATAAATTCAATTTAGAAGTAGATGCAGGTGTTGTAAATGTTCACCATTCAACTACTACAGAATCATACGTTGATTATAATGTTTTAGAATTCTACGATGTTAAATATGATTCAGAGGATAATGAATTAAAATTAAAGAGAAAATGGCAATATTGGTTTATATGGTTTAGCAATAACAAATCAGTTATGGATGTTTATTTAACTGAAAAAGATTATGAAACATTTATTGACTTAAATGCAGGAGTAATTAATGTTATTGGTGATTATAACTTTAGTTCATTAACTATTGATGTTAGTGCTGGATCATTAAACATTAAAGATAATATTAATGCTGATAAATTAGATATTAGGTTAAGCGCAGGAGACGTTAATTTAGCAGGAGATGTTAAAGTAACAAATGATGCAAAAGTTAAAGTAAGCGCAGGAGATGTAGATATTAATTATCTAGAAGCAAAAACAATTGAAACACGTATTAGTGCTGGTGATATCAAATGTAAAGTTAAATCTGATGATATTTTATTCAAAATAAGTGCTGGTGATTTAACTATGGATATCGTTGGAGAAAAACTAGATTACACAATTAAAATCAAGAAATCTGCAGGTTCTTGTAATATAAAGGATAATGAGGGTGGCTCAAAGAAATTAGACGGGAATATTAGTGCCGGTAAAGCCACAATCAACTTTGTTGATTAATTGAGGTTATTCATGATAATAACAATCATTTTAATCACAACAATTGTTTCGAGACATTTTAAGAAAAAGGGAGCTAGAGAATAGCTCTTTTTTCATGTGAAAACGTTATAAAATACTTTACTTAGTAAAGTTTATTTAGTATACTAATAAGGGCGGTGATTTAATGGAAGAAAAAAATGAAGTTAAAGAATTCCTTGATTTAGTTAGAGCGGCAAATCATAGATTAAATTTACCAGGCTCTATTGAAATATTCTTACTTCTTGAAATTAAATATCATGAAAATATAACTGCTAGTCAAATAGCTGATAAATATCATGTCACTATTCCTGCAGTTATGCATAAGTTAGATAGTTTAATAGAAGAAGATTATTTGATAAAAGAAGTAGATACAAAAGATAAAAGAAAGAAGTATTATCGTTTAACTCCTAAGGCTAATATGCTTTTAGATGATAATAAATTAATAATTGATAATAAGATTAATAATTTATTTAACTATTTAGGAGAAAAAGATAAACATGAATTACTTCGTATTCTAAAGAAAATTAGTGAAATGGAGGTTAATGACAATGTTTAAGTTTCTTAAATATTTAAAGCCTTATTGGTTTTATGTATTATTAACTTTATTATTTGTTGTGGTTGAAGCACAGTTTGAACTTAAACTACCTGAATATATTAGTCAAGTAATGTATTCAGTAATGGGATATGAAACTGATCCATCAGGTAATACAGTACTTGCCTTAAGTATTTTAGTTCCAATTATGCTTGCTATATCACTTGGTGCATGTGTTAGTGCAATATTATCTGCTTTCTTCAGTGCTAAAGCAGGTGCTGGTATGGCACGTGATATGAGAAAGAAAGTATTTGATAAGGTTCAAGGGTTTTCAATGGAAGAGATAGAAAGATTCTCTACAGGAAGCTTAATCACAAGAAGTACAAACGATATTAACCAAGTACAAATGACTGTAATAATGGCTTTGAAATTCTTAATAAAATGTCCAGCTATGGCCATTACTGCTATTATTAAGGTTGTTAGAATTAGCCCTACAATTAGTGGTGTAATTGGTATTGGGGTATTAGTTTTAATTGGTTCTATTATAATAATATTTGCTATAGTTATACCTAGATTTAAAGTTTTACAAAAATGTACTGATAACTTTAATAAGATGGGTAGAGAAGAGCTTACAGGTATTAGAGTTATAAGAGCTTATAATGCTGAAGATTATGAAAAAGAAAAATATGAAGATGTAAATGATAAAAATTATAATAATATGAAAGCTATTGACTACACAATGGGTATAGTAAATCCATTATTAACTATTTTAATGAATGGATTAATCGTTGTTATTATGTTAGTTGCAGCTGCTTTAATAAAAGATATGAAGTTTACGGATGCCGCAAAACTTTCTGAATTCTTTGGTTATACTATGCATATAGTTATGTCCTTTATGTTCCTAACAGTAGTATTCATCTTAATACCAAGAGGTGCTGTAAGTGCTAATCGTATTAATGAAGTATTAGATACTGAAACAAAGATTAAAGATAAAGATGAAGTTATTAATCCAGATAGATTAGGAACAATCGAATTTGAAAATGTTAGCTTTATGTATCCAGACGGATCAGATTATGTTTTAACTGATATTTCTTTTAAAGCTAATAAAGGAGAAACAGTTGCTTTCATAGGTTCAACTGGTTCAGGTAAATCTACAGTAGTTAATCTAATACCTAGATTCTATGATGTAAATAGTGGAAGAGTATTAGTTGATGGAGTAGATGTAAAAGATTTCAGTCAACATGAATTAAGAGATAGAATTGGATTCATTCCACAAAAAGGTGTTTTATTTAGTGGAACTATTAAAGATAACATCGATTTTGCTGGAAAGAATGTAAGCGAAGAAGTAATTGAAAAGAGCGCAAAAATAGCTCAAGCTAGCGAATTCATAGATGCTAAAGATGAAAAATATGATTACTATATTAGTCAAGGTGGACAAAACGTCAGTGGAGGTCAAAAACAGAGATTAGCTATAGCTAGAGCTCTTGCAAAAGAATCAGAGATTTATATTTTTGATGATACATTTAGTGCTCTTGACTTTAAGACAGATAAGAAGTTAAGAAAAGCACTTAAAAATGAAATGAAAGAAGCAACATGCTTAATCGTTGCTCAAAGAATTGGAACTATTATGGACGCAGATAAAATAATAGTATTAGATGAAGGTAAAATAGTTGGAATGGGTAAACATAAAGAATTATTAAAGACTTGTGATGTTTATAAGGAAATTGCCTTATCACAATTAAGTGAGGAGGAGATCAATAATGCCGCCTAGAATGGGAAATGGAGATAGACCAAAAAACAAAAAGAGTACTTTCAAAAACTTAGGTCACGTATTAAAACCATTTAAACTATATTTTATTCTATCTATATTTTGTATTTTACTATCTGTTATAACTGCTATTTTAGCTCCAAGATTAACATCAGAGCTTACAAGTGGTGTTATTAGAAATGGTTCTACATTTATTGCTGGAATCGATAGCGAGTTTAAAGAAACTCTTGAATTTAAAATGCTTAATTTTAATATTAACACTACAATATTTAAATTAGGTATGTCAATTATTATATTGTATTTTGTTGGATTAGTATTTGGTTATTTTGCTGAAATATTCTTTGTAGTTAAAATTACTGATAAAATGGGTAAGGATATAAGAAGTGATATCAATAATAAGATTCATAAATTACCACTTAGCTATTTTGATAGTAATGCATATGGTGATACATTAAGTAGAATTACTAATGATGTTGATACTTTATGTCAAGCATTCCAACAATCAGGAACTACATTAATTAATTCATTATTCCAAATTATAGGGCTACCTATAGTTATGTTTATAGTTGATTGGAGATTAACATTAGTATGCTTCATATCAATCCCTGCAAGCTTAATTATTTTAGTAATTATAATGAAGATTAGTAGAAAATACTTCATGGGTCAACAAATAAAACTTGGCGTAGTTAACGGATATATTGAAGAAATGTATGCTGGTCAAACTGTCGTTAAAGCATTTAACGCTGAAGAAAAAACAAAGGCTAGATTTGCTGTTATAAATGAAGATTTATATAAGGATAACTGGAAAGCTCAATTCTTAAGTGGTATTATGATGCCTCTAATGGTTTTGGTTGCTAATATCGTTTATGCTTTAGTATTATTTGTAGGTGGTACTATAGCAAAAGGACTACCTGGTGCTGAAGCTGCAGCATTCTTATCAATAATTATTACATTTGTTATTTATTCAAGAATGTTTAATAACCAATTCTCAAGAATTGGACAAGTATCTGGCCAATTAATGATGGCAGGAGCTGCCGCTGAAAGAATCTTTGAATTATTAGACGAAAAAGAAATGGAAGATGAAACTAATAAGAATTTAACTCTTGATAATATTAAGGGTGATATTAGATTTGAACATGTTACATTTGGTTATAATCCTGATAAGATTATTATTAATGATTTCAATGCAGACATTAAAGCTGGAAGTAAGATAGCTATTGTTGGACCTACAGGTGCAGGTAAAACAACATTAGTTAATTTACTTATGAGATTCTATGATATTAATAGTGGTAAAATTTATATTGATGGCATTGATACATCAAACGTAAAACGAGAAGAAGTTCATAAAGTGTTCTCAATGGTTCTACAAGATACTTGGTTATTTGAAGGAACTGTAAGAGATAACTTATGTTTTGGTAGAGATGATAATGTTAGTGATGAAGAATTAATTGAAAAAGCAACAGAAGCTCATATCTATCACTATATTTCAACTATGTCTAAAGGCTTTGATACAGTTTTAGATGAATCTACTACAATATCACAAGGTCAAAAACAATTATTTACTATTTGTAGAGCAATGATTGAAAATGCTCCTATGATTATCTTAGATGAAGCAACATCAAATATTGATACTCGTACGGAAATATTAATTCAAAAAGCTATGGATAAATTAACAAAGGGTAGAACAAGCTTTGTTATTGCTCATAGACTTCAAACAATTAAAGATGCTGATTTAATACTTGTTATGGATAAAGGTAACATAGTAGAACAAGGTAGACATGAAGAATTACTTGCTAAAAAAGGCTTCTACGCAGATCTATATTATTCACAATTTGAAGATTAAAAAAGATTCGGTTTATTCCGAATCTTTTTTAATTCTAACAAAGAAGTCGTTTTTTTTTAACCAATACGCAAAAGCATAAATGTAATATGTAATGACCTCATATAAAATTTTGTGGTTTGAAATAATGATTATATCATTATATAGAATAATGTTTTTAATACCTATTTTTCTAACATCAAATATATATTGTTTAAATTCGTTGACATCTTTTTTGTACAAATGTGATAATGGAATTTGGATAGATGATTTATTTTCTAAGAATATATCATTTTTAAACATAGGTAATCCATTATCTAAAATAGGTACATTATATAGGTATTTTTGAATTATTGTATCACTTGTCATCACTCATTGCCTCAATTGCATATTTTATATCAATTTCTAGATTTTTAGAAATGCTTGGATATTTTTCTTTGCACTTTTTCATTGCGTTAATAAGCTTTTCCGATTTGAAAATTCTAGATATGTCGTCCCAAACACTACTGCACCAGTATATTTCTTCTTCAGAAGCGGAGTTCAAATAATTAATGGTATCTTCCAATGAAAATGACATAACTTCAATTTCTTTATCCCATATTTTTTGGATAGAAATATGATCGTGCATATCTAGACTTTTTAATGTTTTTATTAATTCTTTCATTTGATTATTTATCATATTTTATTCCTCCTCTTTGATGCTTATCAGGAAATACAGTCGATACCTCTCCTTGATTGTAGATAGCTACGACTTTTACTCCTTTATGCATAATGGATCTCTTTTCACCATCTTTTATTTTTTGATTACGATATTTATTAGAAATTGCTTCTCCGGCTTCTCTAATATCAGCAATCGTCCATTTTTGCGGGAACCATGTATGGTTATTTCCTTCTCTGCTTAATGGCTGTTTTGACCCGGGTATATTGCCTACTCTTACACCATTATTATACTCTTTGTTTATGACATATTCTATTTTTTTCTTTTCAAAATAATCTAATGTTGTTTGACCATGCCCTCCTGAAGAATGTCTTTTTCCGTTATTGACATATTCTCCTTCGTCTGAATGGAGAGTAGCATTGCAAGAAATGTATGATTTCATTAAAGAAGCAGATTCTTTTGAATTGTTAAGAGATGAATAATTAATATTAGATTTTCCTTTGTTCATTTTCTAAACCTCCTAAAATTATCGATTTGTATTATATTGTATTCTTTTATTTGCAAAGGACCATACAATATTATTTTCTTATTACTATTAGAGCAAGAGTATTCTTTTATTCTCTTTATAGAGGTAAGTCTCTTTTCTTTATTTTTTGAACAGCCTATAGTACCGCAACATACTATTCTTGCTTCTTTAAAGACATAATGATATTCAATAGAAGAATTCCTAATATTTGGAATTAATCTATTTCCTTGTAAAACTAAATACATATCAATAACTAAGTTGCATAATACAGAATAGTATTGTACATAATTTGATAAATCAGTAAAAATTGATAAATCATATCCAATAAAACAAGGATATTTTCTTAATTCATTAGAAACAATGTTAAGTTTTTTAAAAGAAAGCTTCCTATATAAATACTTGTCATGCTCGTAGAAACAAATTGCGCTATTCTTATTCGCCTTATGTTTTTGATTATATGGAATAATATCTGTTATTTCACCTTTATAAAACATATCATTAGAAAAAACAGGAAACCCATTTAAATCAAATTCTACTCCATACTTTTTTTCGTAGTTTATTAAATTGTCAATAAATGAAATGAATTTAAACATTTTTATCACCTCGCCATTATGCTAGCACCTTATATAAAAATTGTCAATTTCGGCAAAAAATTGCAAAAAACAGTAATAAAATATTGTATTGCATAAATTTATGCTGTATAATGGTAATTGAAATAATAGAATGTGATAAAGGAGATTATGGAAATGGATAAAAATGAATTGTCAATAATAGGAAAAAGAATTAAGGAAATACGTGAAAAGAATTCTCTTACTCAACAACAACTGGCTGATAAAATTGACGGAGTAACTGTTCAAATGGTGTGTGGATATGAAAAAGGTAAGCAAACCCCATCTTTAAAAAATTTAATAAAAATCTCTGAAATTCTTAATGTTTCTCTTGATTATTTGTGTTTAGGAAGAAATGAGGAGGTTGTTTCTAAGAAAAAAATAGTTTATTATTCTGATTTGATTGATGCTATGGTTGCATTTAATTTTATGCAATGTGTTAGTTTTCACGATGGAAGCGAAATGTTTGATCACGATGGTGCTCTGATAGAATTCAGGATGTATGATGATGTAAAATTTATCGATGATGTGATAGCAATATGTGAAACTAGAGATAAAATAGATGAAAAATTGTTTGAAACATTGGTAGACTCGTTAAAGCAAAGTTATGCTGATAAAGAAATAGCATTTGATTATGATTAAAAAAAGATTCGGTTTATTCCGAATCTTTTTCTTTGTCTATTGATTTATGACTATTTGTTTTTAGCTTTCCTAATCTAGATATTAAGAATATTATTATTTGGCCTGGAATACCAAGTAAATAAATTAGCCAAATATGATAATTCATAAACTGAAGTGCAAATGAAGTTATAAGAGACCACATCAAGATAGTTAAAACAATATATCTTATTTTTCTCTTACCCCAAATACAATTAAATATTAAATAAATTGTTGCACAAAGAGGAACCATCCATATGAATAATATCCAAAGATTATGCTTTGTGATTGTAAGTACTAAGAAGAAGGAAAGAATTACTAATAAGACAGCTGAAAATACAGATAGCCATGTTATTATGGTCTTATTTACATTAGCCCTTTCTTTACTAATCTTATACTCTAAAGTTGCTTCCTCATGGTCTTTTGTTACTAAATAATCAAGAGAGACACCATATAAGTCTGCTATTTGACAAAGTATTTCAACATCAGGTAAAGACTCTGCTCTTTCCCATTTTGATATAGCTTTATCAGAATAATTGAGTTTTTCTGCAAGTTCTAGTTGTGTTAGTTTATTCATTTTTCTTAGTTCTATTAAGTTTTCTGCAATTATTTGTCTAACATCTCTCATACACAAAATTATAGCAAAAAAATGGCTTAAAATCAAGTATTCTACTATAAGTAGAAAAAATTCTACTAGTAGAAAACAAAGAGTATAGTTAAAAAATCTTGCAATATTTGACATTTTATATAAAATATAAGAGGGTGAGGGGAATGAAGACTTATTTCTATTCTGATGAGTTAAATGACGATTTTGCTTTTGCATACGTCAAAAAACAAAAGAAAATAGAAGATAACTATCGCTACATTAGTCATAATATCTTTTTTATGATTTTGGAGTTTTTTGTCTATCGAATCATAATGACTTTAATAGCGATTTTTTCATGCCTACACAAAAGAGTAAAAATTAAAAATAGGAAGATTATAAGAAAAGCACATGGTAAATATTTCTTATTTGGAAATCATACACAAATGCCTGATGATGCTTATATTCCAAACTTAATAGGATTTCCAAGAAAATCATTTATTATTGTTAATCCTGATGCTGTATCATTTAAAGGATTTGAATGGTTTGTTAAAATGAGTGGATCACTTCCAGTTCCATCAAAAATAAGCGGTTTAAAAAATTTTATGAACGCCATAGAAAGAAGAATAGATCACCATCATCCAATTGTTGTATATCCAGAAGCTCACATTTGGCCATATTATACAAAGATAAGACCATTTAAATCAACATCTTTTAGATATCCAATAAAATATGATGTACCAGCATATTGCTTTACAACAACTTACCAAAAAAGAAAATTCTCTAAAAAACCAAAAATTACAGTATATGTAGATGGTCCTTTCTATCCAAAACAAGATCTTCATGGAAAGGAACAGGAAATAGAACTTAGAAATCAAGTCTATAATTGTATGGTTGAAAGAAGTAAAAACTCAACATATGAGTACTATAAATATTATAAAAGGGTTGAAAAGAATGATTAGTTTAATGTACACAGGAAATGATAAAGTTTTTAAAGGAATATTACTTTCTACTTTATCAATTATAAAACATACTGATGAACCAATTAACATTAACATTCTTACTATGACTATTGATAACTTCAAACCTATAAGTATGGAAATGATTAATTTGCTAGATTCAGTTATAAAAAAGAAGAATAAGGATAGCTTTGTAAAATTATATGATTGCACAGATATCTTCATAAACGAAATGAAAGATTCTAAAAATCTAAATAACTTCTATACACCTTATTGCTTACTAAGATTGTTTTCTGATCTAATAGAATTACCTGAAAAGATTATCTATCTAGATACCGATACAATGATTAATAAAAGCATTAAGGAATTCTATGATATAGATGTTAGTGATTATGAATTCGCAGGAGTAGTTGATAGATTAGGAAGATGGTTTATCGATGTTAATTATATAAATTCAGGAGTTCTACTCCTAAATTTAGAAAAAATTAGAGAAACTAAGCTGTTTGTAAAATCAAGAGAATTAATAAAAAATAAGAAAATGGCTTTCCCAGATCAAAGTGCCTTAAATAAATTGAAACAATTTTATTTAAAAATTCCATCAATTTATAACAATCAAGGAAACATAAAAAAGAACACAGTGGTAAAGCACTTTTCTAAATCAATTAGATTTTTACCATTCTATCATACAATAAACGTTAAGCAATGGGATGTAGTTAATGTACATAAAAAGCTTAAAATACATATGTATGATGATATATATATAGAATATGAGAAAGTAACAGGTGAAAAATTATGTTAAATGAATTAATTAAAATAGGGTTTTATGTATTCTTAGTATTTATTGCCTTTTGTATATTAAATTATATTCCAAGATTAGTTGCTTGGTTTTATGGATTTAAAAAGCAAAAGCATTTAACTAAGAATAAAGATAATAAAATAGCAATTATTGTTCCTGCGAGAAATGAATCAATGGTAATAGGCAATCTATTTGAATCTATTAAAAAACAAACTTATAAAAACTTTGATACATTTGTAATTGTAAAAGAACCAAATGATCCAACAATTGAAATGGCAAAGGAAATAGGAGCAATCACATTAATTTGTCAAAATCAAACAAAAAAGAGTGATGCCTTAGATTATGCTTTAAAAGAAGCTATGAAAAGAAAAGAATATGATAGTGCTTTTATAATTGATGCGGATTGTTTCATGGATGAAAAGTGTATGGAAGAATTAAACAATGCACTATCTAGTGGAAAACAAATAATTCAAGTGAAGAAAAAAGTTAAAAACTTCTATATGAAAAATAAGAATGCAAATTCTATTTGGAGTAGTTGTAATGGCTTAATTTGGACAATTATTGATGATTTAGGAAATAAATATAAGAGTGCTAAAGGCATAACTAATATGCTCATAGGTACAGGTATAATGATTAGAATGGATGTTGTTGAAGAATTAGGCGGATGGCCTTATAATAAGACTCTAACAGAAGACATTGAATTTATGAATGATGCTGCTATTAAAGGTTATTCAACATTCTATTATGAACATGCTGTTATCTATCTAGAAGAATCTACATCACTTAGAGTAACTAACAAACGTAGAACTAGATGGATGGATGGTGTAATAAATAGTAAAAGAATTTATAACGATAAATTAAAGAAAGCATCTGAAAAGAATAGATATTTTGTTACTGCTTTATCACCATGTTTCTTACTTATAGGAGCTTGCTTAGTTTATTTTATGCTTAACTTAATTATCGGTGGAATCTTATTCTTTATGGATAGTTATTTATGGGTTGAATGTTTCTTATTATCTCTATTATCACTTGGAATAATATATGGCTGTTTCTTTATGCTTACATTATTCATTTTACTTGTTGGTAAGATACATAGACCATGGTATGAAAAGATATTATTATTGTTCATTCACCCAATATTCTATATGGGATATATTAGAATAGTATTAAAAGTTTATTTAGGTTTAACATCTGATAAATGGGAAGTAATTGATAGAGTAAAATTCGAGGGATAAAATGACTATTGAAGAGAAAATAATAGAGTGCGAAAAGAATAAAACCTTTGATGCACATATAAATGATCCTGACCTCTCAAATTGTTATGTTGTTGATGAGACATATAATTATTTAAGAAAAGGGATAAAGACTAAACTAGGCGATTTTTTTAACAATCTATTTGTTATAAAGCCTTATAGCTATCATTTAAAACATAAATATGGTATTAAGGTAAAAGGTAAGGAAAACTTAAAAGGAATAAAGAATGCTATTTTTGTATCAAATCATGTTGATATATTTGATTGCTTAGTAATAAGAAGATCTTTAAAAAAGAAACTTAGAATTGTCGCTGCACCATTTAATAATCAAAAAGGAAGATTTGGTAATTGGATGCGTAGTGGTGGTATGATGCCTTTAAGTGATAATTATGGTGGAATGAAAAAATTTAATGAAGCTGTTAAATATTATTTAGAACATAAAACATCAATTTTAATTTATCCAGAAGGTTCAATGTGGCCTCTATATAAAAAACCTAGACCACATAAGGTTGGCGCATATCATTATGCTGTAAAATATGATAAGCCTGTTGTACCACTATTTATAACTTTTGATGAAAAAAATCATTTTACTTTAAATATTTTAAAGCCAATATATAGAAACAAAGACTTAGATAATAACAGTCAAAAAGAAGATTTACGAAAAAGAGTTATGAAAGAACTTATAGATTTATATGAAAAAACTTATAATGTTAAATATGATTTAGATATAAATTAATTGAAGATTTTTAAAAAACATGATACAATTTGTATATATTATTGATATGGAGGCTTTCATATGAAAAAGAAAAAATCAGCAGTTAAAAAGAGAATATGTGAGGCAGTTTTAGATTTGCTTGGAGAAAAAAGCATAGCTGAAATTAGAATATCAGAATTAACTGAAAGAGCAAAAGTTGCTAGAGCATCGTTCTATAGAAATTTTAATAGTTTTGATGAAGTATTAGATTGTATCGCAGAAGATTATTTAGTAAGCTTTAACGATCTAATTCAACCATTACTTGTAAGTGGAGATTATAATGCATGGCATGATGAAGTTCATAAAGTCTTATCAAATATTTATGATAAAAGAAAAAACTTCACAGATGTCTTATCAAATAATTTAATAATTATATTCTATAAAATGGAAGAAAAGAATAAGAGTTTAAAATCAAAACTATTTGATGAATCTCCATTTATTAGATATGAGCATGTATCTAAAATATCTGCATTCTATTCAGTATGCATGAGTTGGATTCAACATGGAGCAAAAGAATCTATTGATGAAATGACTTTGTTTATGCTTGAAAAAGTATTAGGAGTAAAGAAAAAAAATGGCTAAAAAAAGCCATTTTTATTTTTATTATCATATTATTTGCAAATGAATAATAATTATTTTATAATTATAAATCGAAGTGGAGTGGAAAAGATGAGAACATTAAAAATTACTGACCTTCATGCAGGTATTGAAGGACTAGAAATCTTAAAAGGAATTAACTTAGAAATCAAGACTGGAGAAGTCCATGCTATCATGGGACCTAATGGCGCTGGTAAGACTACTTTATCAAGTGCAATTATGGGTAACCCTAGATACACTATTACTGGTGGTAATATCGTCTTGGATGGAGAAGATATTACTAATTTAGAAGTAGATGAAAGAGCAAGAAAAGGTTTATTCATTGCTATGCAATATCCTTCTGAAATTCCAGGAGTAACAAATTCAGATTTTATTAGAGCTGCTATTAAACATAAAGAAAATATGCCTTTATATAAGTTTATTAAAGAATACGATAAAGCTATTAAAGAATTAAATATGGCTAGTGATGTTCCTCATAGATATTTAAATGAGGGCTTTTCTGGTGGAGAAAAGAAGAAAAACGAAATACTACAAATGAAGATGCTTAAACCAAGCTTTGCTATTTTAGATGAAATAGACTCAGGACTTGATGTTGATGCTTTAAAAATAGTAGGTGAAAATGTTGGTTCAATGGTTAACGAAGATTTTGGCTGCCTACTTATCACTCACTACCAAAGATTATTAGATTATATTAAACCAGATTATGTTCATATTTTAATTAAAGGAAAGATTGTTAAAACAGGAGGACCTGA
>Ga0247611_10005507_pt1 | contig 16706 bp, 10 predicted proteins | sample 177DNAGHGhighgp2_FD_192422 | JGI IMG/M metagenome (GOLD analysis project Ga0247611, IMG submission 192422) | Sheep rumen microbial communities from Palmerston North, Manawatu-Wanganui, New Zealand - 1770 DNA GHGhigh gp2 | ecosystem: Host-associated > Mammals > Digestive system > Stomach > Rumen... | reverse complement strand
CCGAGACGCCCTTGCTCGTGAACACGGACACCCGAATTTCCTGGAAGTTGCGGGCAGTCGGCGAAGTGAGCTTGCCGTCGGCAGGGCGGTTCACGCCGATAGCCGCAAAAAGCAAATTCGAAAGATCTTGGTCAGAGAGCATCTTGTCGCTGAACTCCGTGCCAGAAGCCCTGTCCCAGAGCGCCTCCATGACAGGCTTGCCGCCGGTCTTTGCCGGAGCGGGGAGTTTTTGGAGCTGCGCCATGGCAAGCGTACTGCAGATGAGCGTTGCCATAAGCGTGAGTGCAAAACGATTTTTCATGGGAGACTCCTTGAGGTGGGTGGTAGAAAAAAAAGTAGAATAAATTTCACAAGGCAAGCTATCCCTAACGCAAAAAGTGTATATTAGAATCTAGCTGTCAAGGAAACACGCAATGACTCAAAAACTCTGGAACAAATGCAAGAAGTGCGGCTGCGACAAGCCCGAAGACACCGAAAAGCTCTGCGAGCAATGCAAGGCCAAACGTCGGCAATTCTGGAGCGACGTCAAGAAGGTCGGCGGCGTGGCCGTTGGTGCATTGCTTGTGGTTATCGCTGGCGGGAAGATGAGGAAGAAATAGGATCTACTTACTCATCCACGTCGACTTTGACCATCTCGCGGATGTGCGTTGCCACAAGTTTCACCACAGAAGCATCATAGATTTCCTTTGACCGTTGGAAAGCGCTCACAAAGGAAGATTCATTCAGTAGCCAATAATCCTTGAAATTTTCGGTGCTATTGATGTAGGAGCCAATCAGAATGGCCACCTTGATAACCGTCAATTTTGTATCGGTACGGCGTTCTATCTCGTGTTCAATAAATCGGGCCTCGCCATCAATTTGCGGCAACAGTTTCGGACACAGGAATTTTCGGCCATCTTTCATAACGCGATAAATCATTGACCCGTCGTAATAAAATTCTTGGCAAAGATCGCGATTAAAATGCTTCGTCTCTATGACGAATATTCCACGTGTACTCACAATGATGTGGTCTACGTTAAAACGTTCCCCCGGAATATCGTGGAAAACAAATGTCGATTCGTTACTAAGCCTGTTCAGAGATTCTCCGACTAGACGCTCGCCTTCGAGCCCTTTGCGGTATCTTTTCAGCATCAAACGAATTTTTTTGACTTTAACAAAAGCACGAATTACTAACAGAAGTGTGATTATTGAAAATATAACTGCGAAGAATAAATCAATCTTTACTCCCGTAAGATAAATATACCATACAAACAATGTCAAGGCAGCATAAAAAGCCGGCAGCATCACCTGCTCCGTCACCTTGAATTCATAATCATGAATCTTTTCTTGCAGGGACTCACCCTGGATTCTTGTACGATATTTATGGTTCATAATCAAATTCCATTTTTTTCAAACGGCAAATGCATCAGCATCTCTTTTTCTGCTGTTTCCATAGCCGTGCGAAATTCTTCAAATTTTCCTTTTGTTTCAGGAATAACGAACGGCACAACAGTCAACTTTACAAAATCATCGTTATAAAGGGTCAAAATCTTGGGCCCTTGAGTTCCCTCGCCTTTTTTCACAGGATGAATTAGGAATCCCTGCTTTGACTTAAAGCGGAACAAATATGCAAGCATCTGAAAAGAATCGTCTCGACCGATTTCGCCTCCAAGCGGTTTGTACTTAGCATCAATAATTGCTTTTGCAGAATCAACCTGTCCTTTCGCTTTGTCGCAGCCAACCATAAAATCGGGAAATATCCAGCGCCGATTTTGATCACCATCGTTCTTGAACAAATATTGAGCGCCTTCGTGTGTTCGATTGTTGGGATGTTTCAAATCAACTTTCAATCCTTTCTTCAATACACGATTCAAGTATTCTTCCCACAAACTAGCCCCATCAAACAAAATACCGTTTATCTGATTGGTAGCATCCTCTCCATAACTCAATTTTTTATGCATTAAGATGGCTAGGCATAGCTTGCGAAGCGGTTCATAAGTTGTATAATAAGGATGTGTTATCGGGCGAAGATTTTTCGAAATAATTTGTTGTCGAGCGTTCCTATTATAACTTGATGTTGCGTGCTCAATTAATCTTACATTATCGGATGTTCCAGGAATTAAACTGCCATTTAGGACCGAATCCCCAAATGAAAGTGATCTAATATACTCAATTGTATGGCGAACCAGTTGTGTTACGGAATTGTCCGTGGTATATTCACGAGTATGGTAAGCAATCTTCCCATTGAATGGCATGTTGCAGCGAATATGACGAGCAACATCAATTGGCCCACGAACATTCGCATCGTTGTATTCCCGTGTTACATACGCACGATAGACGCCCTGTTTCAGCGCCACACTCAAATATGCAGGAAACAGATAATACAGAAAGTCAAAGAATGAATCTTCGCCAGAATGCGTTCTAGGCGTATATGCCACATTGCAAATTTTCTGCAACATGTAATGCAGAAAATAATTCTTGTCACCTGAATCAAATCGAGATGTTATATTGATGCGGACATCATTCATAAGGCTCATAAAGCCCATGATATTGCCCGTTGAAAATTTTGGGTTTTCTTTGTCAGAATAATCTACATCAAAAACGACATCTTTATCATCTAAATCAATCTCTTTTGAAAGAGGCGGATAAATAATAAATCCAGATTCCTTACTGGACAGGAACTTTAGATTTTTCCCATCAATGACATCTAGGGCCTCTCGAAATTTTTCGAGAGAGCCTCTAAACTTCCGTCCTTGGGATTTTTTGTTATCTTCTAAAGAGATTAACATTATTATTTGGATTCAGATTCTTCTTTCTTGGGAGCATTAGTTTCTGGATGAAAATAGGCTTTCTCCAACGCAGCAAACTTTTCTCCATTTTCATCCATACCGCGTAAATACTCCGTGACAAGTCCCTTTATATGGTAATCCCAAAGCATCTGAAAATTACCCTCGTAATCTTTCAACTTTAAGAAATAAGCAGGGCCAATATCATAAGCATGAGAAAGGCCAATAATTTCAGAACCTATCGTTTCATTCAGCGCATTCATTCGCTTTTCAGCTTCATCAGCATATTCTCCAATGCCATTTTCAGTATCTTTTAGCATAGCAATGCGATCTTTTGCCTTAATTTCCATAAAAGCGAATCTACGCCGCATTGCAAAATCCATACTTTCAACGCTACGGTCAATGTCGTTCATTGTGCCGATGATGTAAACGTTTTCTGGAACAAAAAATCCATCTGAAAATACATCATCGTCATCTACAAGATTTTGATACTGCGTCTTTATCTTTCCCCTTTCTCCTCGATATCCAGGATCTATAGAGAAGAATAATTCACCAAAAATCTTGGACATTTCGCCACGATTGATTTCATCAATGATGAAAATGTAATTTTTTTCTGAATGAACTTTTGCAGAATCCTGAATTTGTGAATCATTAGTTACTATTTTTGCTCTATCTAACAAAACCTGAAGAGTCCATCCATACTCAATATAATCAATGGTACATGTTTTTCCATTTGTAAGTGTTGAAATCAGCTTCCAATAATCATCTTTTGTCATATCGGACAAATCGTATTTCTCTTCGCTAAGAAAGTATTCATACAATAATTTTATATTATCTTCCGATTCGGTCCTAGGTGATTTCTCTCTATATTGCAGACGACCATCCTTAATCTTTAGTGGATAAAGACCTCTCGGCGTTTTGTAATTTTTTATCTGGCCAGATTCAACATCCTTTATCAAACTTTTATAAACAACATCAAAAGATGTGTCTTGGAGTTTTGGCAAGGGTATATCTTTTTTTATATCATCGAAAATTGCTTTTTTGCAGAATTTTTTAAATACGCCATCCTTAAGCTCGAATCCATCAACTTTGTCATCTTTTCCTTTAGCTGGCCTCAGTCCTTCCACAAAATCGGTATAATCGTAAGATTGATGAAACTGCACAAATCCAATCTCATTCTCTGTACACCCCATCGCCTTAGCAACTTCCTTTGCAAGATAAGTTTTCCCAGTACCAGGAGCTCCATGAAGAATGATGTTGTGGTTCGAAAGCAAGAATTCTGCGTATTCAGAAATCATTTTATCTTCTGTAGAGACTAATTCCATTCCTAATTTCTCCAACGCAAAATTTTTTAGTTCAACAAGATGATCATTGCATTTTTGCATTGTTTTGCGATATTTTCCGTATTCATTGCCATCAAAATCAACTTCAGGCAAAATCCGAACCCAATCAACATCGCAACGGTACCATTCTGGACGTTCCTGAGCGCTGACCATATTCGATTTAACAACACCTACTGCAAAAACTTTAATAAAAGGTGTTTTGTGCCCCGGACCTTTTGTTGAGCTAGTATGTGAAATTAGAATATCACCAACACTAACTTGGCGAATATTGTTCAATGTATCACATTCTCCACCCTCCCAATAATGGCCTTTCACGAAAGACTCTATTTGGTTTTCCCCATCAAAGCTTGTTCCAGCAAGCCAAATTTTTCTTTTCATGGTCGCATCCATCTCTCCCAATTTTAATGCCTCCCACAGTATTTCACAATACAATTTAGTCTGATTACTTTCATTGGTGCAAATCGCATTATCCAAAGACAACTCTTCAAAAAAGCGAAGCAACGATTCGTCTGCATCGTCAACATTCAATTTTGAGCAAGCCTTGGCCATTTTTTCCTTACTTAGAGGGAACAAATGGACCGGGTCTTTACAGTAATCAAAGGACTTCTGGGAAGCATCACCAACTGTTTCTTTCAGCTTATATCTCGCAAGTGAATATGCCAACGGAACTTTTCTTCCGTAATTATCCAAAGATATCGGCATATTCTTTTGAAGTGCCAGAATCAGGTTTTTCAAAGACTCTCTTTCTGTTTCCATCAAAGAACCACATAGAGAGTCAAGTTCTTCATCCTTACGGCCTGCTGGGTTAGGGATATTCGCAACAAGCTTTAAACCCTGAAAAGAAATATTCGCATTCAGCCAATCATCAAGGACATTTTGCTGTTCTTGATAAATAAAATCAGTTTTTTCAAGTATTTCTTTTATTTTAAGATCATTCTTATGAACATTCCACCATGCTTGAATAATCGTACCGTTTTTATTTCTTATAGCAATTTCGAAGCCGTTCCCTGTAAAATATTTCCGTGCCTCAATAGAGTTAAAGTCAGACGCATCAATCGCAACGTTATCTTTAAGATGTCTGGCAACAGCTATCACGTATTTTGGCGGGTATATTTGCCCTTCAAAAGACAAGTCATAAATTTTACTCTTATATCCGGGGAGAACCCCTTTTTCGTCAATATACTTTAACGCGGCATATATGTCTTTTTTTTCAATATTAGGAATAGCCATTTGAAAAAGCTCCTATTTTATTTCTTTCTACGGAATTAATATACCCTTTTTCCTGTTTAAACGCTCGGTTGGACGAAAAAGTCCTTCTCTTTTCCCTAAAAACATCCCCCATGAGGCGGAAATCTTAAGCAAAAAAAGCTTTTTTTTCAATTTAAGGCTAATCCGTCTTCTCTGCGCAAAGCAAAAAATATTCCTGGTTATCCAAAGTTTTGCCGTCGACCTTAAACGGACCAACTATTTGATTATAACCAACTTTTCCCACCATTTCAGTAAAAGGAATAGATGATGTTTTACTTCAATGTTTATTCCCGCAGTTTCAATGGCAAAATTGTTTACACAAGACCCCAGCCTAACCACATAAACAGCCATGTATAACATCATCTAAAAACGTATTGTATTTGTTTGTCAAAAAATGTCGTTGCAATGCATCTTTTTTGGGGGTAAAATTAGAGTGCAGAACCACCTTGGGTTATTGACTAGGGTCCCTTAAAAGCTTATTTGGGAAGCTTACACGACGAACTGCTAAGTTTCAGGTCATAGTAGAATTTCGCATGTAAATCAGCTTCCCCACCCTCTTCTTACGGAGAAAAAACGGAATACAAAGCCCCGTTTTATGTCGTCAATTCTTTGTATTCATCCTCGAAAATTTCTTTTGCAAGGTCGTTTTTGAGCTTGAATAAGGGTCTTTTCAACTCTTCGCTGTAAGGTAAGCCTATGTCCTCCCCTAAGAGCAGCCTGTAGAAATCTTTTCGATTCATACCAATGGCTTCAAACGAAGCAATGAGTGTATTTATGTTTGATTTTGGGTACTTAGTACGTTTTTCAAGAAACAATTTTAATTCAAATTCATTATGACTTTGGTAAACGGCTTCAGTGTAGAAAAAATCGGTTGTTTTTTTAGCTTTATTTTGTGTTTTTAACGTTATTATACCCGATGAGTTTCCTTGAAAGGGTGTATATGAAAATTTGAAGTCTTGGTTGATCGTTTTGGGGGTATCAATATATGGATGGTAATGAATGTTTTCATCTAATTCTCTTTTTCCTTTAATCGAGGAGTTACAGTAATTACAACTCGGTATCAAGTTGTAAAAGGATAGCGCCATCAAAGGATTTTCACTTTTCGGGAAATAATGGTCAAAAGCTGGTCTTACCAATTTATCTAGCCCATTGAATATAGTTGTTGTGTAGATGCGTCCGCAATAAATGCATACATTGCATCTTAAATATTTTGATAGGATGTATGAAATGGGCTTGTCTTTTTTGAAAAAATAATCGTAGTTGAAAAGTTTAAATGGATTGATCTTCAGATATCCTTTTAATTGCTTAAGTAATCTGTCATTTTTGCTGGGATGCGACAGTAAATCGAAATAGCATTTCAAAATTTTATGTGATATTCCTGGATAAAGCTTGCTCAAAAGTTTATCGTTTTCAGTTTTTAAAGTCGAGGGCCGCGCTTTTAGAATATCCTTAACGTAAGGTTGAATACTCTTATTGTTGGAAATTTTTCCCCATTCTTTTGTATTGCTTATCAAATTGAAAATTTCTTCACAATACCAATCTAACAATGTCCTTTCCTGAGGATCATCGATTTTTTCAAGTTTACTTTTTGCACAATCATTAAGCCAAAACATTGGATTTCACCTGCTCCATCACTTCGTTCAATTTTCGTTTTAACAAATCTTCATCAATTAGGTCAATGGTTTGTAGTAAGCTTTCTTTATTATCTCCGATTTCCTTTTCAACCTCTTCGAGGGCGGCTTTACGCTTATCGAGTTCCTTTTGCATTCGCTTTAAATCGTTTTGTTGTTCTTTTTCGTACTCTTCATTGCCTTTTTCTCTCAAAAGGCTCTGGATATCCTCTTTTAAATAAGCAATCATTCTTGAGTTTTTTTCATGGGAGCTTAAAAGGTTTATGATGTAGTTTATTTTTTCTTCAGCGAAGGCTCCCATTGAACTCTTCATAAAGAAACTATTGTGCAGCATGTCATAAACATTTGCTCCAAATGTATGCATCTCCGTGATATCCGTGGGAATCCCATATCCATCCCTATATTCAAGAAAAAGGCAATTCTGCTTAGGGATGTCTGAAAGAATAAATGGTGAGTGAGTGTTTATGAGAATGTTGATTCCCTTGATGTGTTTGCCATAATCAACTTCATTTAAAGCATCTAAGAATTCTTTTATAAAACGTCTTTGATACTCTGGATGGAAATAGAGTTCTATTTCGTCCAGCATAATATTCACATACTGATAAACGATTCTTGTTTCTGCTGGTTCTTCGGAACCATCTATAGATTCAAGTCCGTTTGCACTAGTTTTAAAAATGGGATCGCTTGCTTGTACGCCATTGTGGGCTGATAAAATATTGATCACATGGTACATTACGGACTGCAACGCAAATATCATGTGATTCTCGCCAGAACTTAGAGAACTGAATTTTATCGAGGGACTTGTTTTTTTTTCCGTCGTCAACCCAAAGTCAAATTCGAAAATAGCAGGCGGTAATTTACAATAGATGTCGATTAGGGAATCCTTAGACGACATCTGTAACCATTCTGAAATTTCGGGAATGGAGAATGAAAATTCCTGTATAGAATTAAAAGGCGCACCTCGTAAAGATTTAATTTTCTCGTTAAGATCTGGATTCTTAGTAAAATTATTTTTTATAAAATTCCGCACTTGTTTTAATTTAAAGAAAATATGGCTCTTAGGTAATTCTTCGCTGCTATAGTATTTTACGTCTGGATTAACGATTTCGGAATATTTCTTTAGGATTTGATCTAACTTATATTCGTCGTATTTTCTGGCATAATCTAGCACAGATAGACTGTTGTGGGAATATTCTTCTATTGTTGGACAACCTGTTTTTTCATCGAAATTTTTAGCGATGACGTCTATTTTTTTTGTGTTTATTTTTATCAATACTTCGCGTATTGATAGTTTTTCTGTTAATCTACAGGTTGACTTATTGTGAGTTCCTTGACAATACTTGTAAAGTGCGTTTGCTAACAAACGGTACTTGGCTAAGTCTGATTCCTTATTGATGTCTATGACTCCTTCTTTTCTATACGGGTTTAAAACCATAGGCGTTTGGTAACCATCGTTTTTATGGAACAATGGCTTTATCCAAGATTTGTCTTCTCTTTCATTTAATCCGTACAAGGAATAGTTTACTGCAATAGTGTAAAAGAAGTTTGCTAATACACTTCTTGAGTATAGAGGTTCCAAAGAGTTGGATTCTTGATTCCTTTGATATGTGTTGTCGGAGATTTGTTTTAATTGTTCCCAGTAGACATTTCCTATTGCTGGGGATTGAGCGGGGTCGTTAACAACAATTCTAAAAAGATTATTCTCTTTTTTTAAGAAAAGTTCTACACGATATGCACTAACACGTTTGATCATACTTTGATAATCATCGTTAATATATTGTCTTTCGCATTCTTCAAAATTGGATAAATTGATCATGTTCAGTTTCATTGAAACGAAGAAACAAAATTGGTAGAATAATTCAAATATGGTGCTTTTACCGCTACCGTTTTTTCCCACAATGGCGGAAATATTTATTGCAGGGCCATTTCCCTGTTTAAGTTTGTAAATGTCCGGGACGGATTTCTTGTACCCAATGGTGCCGTTTTCATCGTATTTGGAGAAGTCAAATTCGCTGTAAAATTGATAGAAATAGCCAGGTTTTAGAATTTTAGAATATTTAGGGGAACATTCCTTAAGCGGGCGAATGGCGATGAACTTGAAATCTTTTTCGTACATATAACCTCACAAATTATTTTATGAATCCAATAATATTCTTTTTTGATTGTTTTTGTAGTTTGTATATGAAATTTTACAAGTTCTAGAGATTAGGTGGGACAAAGAACACATTCTCTTGGGTGTACTCGTCAGGTTCGTTTTCGAATCCTTCGCCTTCGGCGACGAGTATTTCTTAAACTTCGGCTTTTTAAAGCCTTTGCCGTGGGAGCGGCGAATGGAGCAGTGTGCTTGCACACTCCTGAATGAGCCGCGTAGTGGGGACAAATGCGTAAGGCAGTCCCGGAACGAAGCGATTCCATAGGATATAGTCTGTGAAACCTGCCGCAATGTCCTCCGAGGATAGGTTGTCTCCGGCTCTCGGCTGAATCTTTAGGAATTCACCGCGGGAGAGGGGTAAAGAAAGCTACTGTTTTTCATGGTTCTTTCGTATGGCTTCAAAAATGTCGTCGTAGACAGGGAATCCATTTGGCTACAGGTCGTACTTCCCTATAAATAGGCTGTACAATGACAGGTTCTTTATGAAAACATGTTTGCGCCTTTTTCGGTTGCAGGCCTAGTTTCTTCTATGATGATTTTCCCTTGTTGGATAAAAATGAAGGTTGGCGCGCTTGCGTAGCGGGATGATAAGATAGAGAACTGTTGGAAGAGTGGCAAGGTGTTATTTCTCCCTATTTATCTCCACCCACTCTCTCAGGTACTTGAATGGAAACGGAACAACTGTTAATTGCCCGTTTCTCACGAATTCAACGCTCATGAGCGAAAGAAGCTTTTCGAAGAGAATAGGCTCTCCTTCGTAAACCTGAACTTCCCGGACATTGACTGCTCGCGGAATTGCTAATGACGGATTCTTATCTTTTCTACCAACGCAGTAATATGTTTTACCGCAGTCTTCAAACATCTTGATGTTCATACAACCTGAATAGTATTCTTCAAAGGTCGCAGCTCGCTTGATGTTTGTTTCTCCGTTATCAACTTTTTCTTTAATTTTTGCAAAATCGGGGAGAGTAAACTTGTCGGATTCACGAATCACGCTTATGTTTCCAGCGCTATCGCGAATGATTCCCTCTGCAGGAGCTTCTTTGGACCTTTTATCCCCTTGGGCTCGTTCAAAAATGTCTATGCATTTTTGATATTCCTCGTGGTTGAATGCATCATGTTCGAGTTCGGTGATTTTAAAGGTCCCGTCTGGATTGATGTCCATGAAATAATATCGATGGAATTTTGTGCCAGTAATCTTATCTGCATAGCCGAAAGTAATGGCCTCTGCCAGATTTGTTTTTGTCCAATCAAAAAGCGTGATTTGCTGATTTTGTAAATCTTTTTTGATTAACGCATTTTGGATGATTGTTGAAATGGATTCCTCCAAACTTTGCATGCCATTTTGAAGAGTGATGTGCTGAATTGAGATTCCATCAATCTTTTTATTGTGCGGATCTGGTTCTCCTGTGCTTTCGTAATATTCAGGTTCGTGAATTAAGCTGATGTTGATTCCTTCTTTATCAGGGCGTTTGCCAATGGAAGATTCCAAATGATACTTGTCCTTGATTGCCTTCTGAATCCTTTTGCATTCATTCTTTGAATCATATTTTTCGTCATCGATTTCGTCAAGAATCTTGATAGAAACGTTGCTAAGCGCTCTTTCGATTGCTGCTTTATTCTCTTTTTCAACATCTTTTGAAAAATTATAGGATTTGTAATCTTCAATAGAGACAAAATCAACATGAATCAAACTACAATAATCCTGATTGAATTTCTCTACAATATTTGCAAGCATTCCCATTTTACTCTCTGGGAAAGACGTGGCTGGCCACAGTTTAATAAAAGGAATATTGACTTTAGAATTGCCTGGAGAACCAATTACAAAAACCTGCGATGTATCACTATCGTTTTTCCGACGCATGGTATTGTTGCCTAAATAAACATATTGAGGCTTATCGAAAATTTTAGCCTTTGCTTCGTTGCTTTCTGCCTTTTTGACGGTTAACTTTAAATCAGAAAATGTGCAGACGGGTAATGACAAGGTGTTCTGCCAGTTCACCTTTACATCTAATGTCGGAATTTTCCAAATGACATTTTTTGTCCGCTTAATCCACTTGGGATGAAAACAATAAAGATGTCCACCAACATTGTTGTAGCTGAGTTTGGGATGCTCGGAACGGAATAATCCGTTAAAAAATAGTTGAACTAAACGATGGTCTCTTTCAACATCTTCCGAAGAGACTTGATTACAAGAAAGATAATCTGCATCTTTGCTCTTATCCTTTGCCGTTTTGATACGGTCAAGATTATTCTCATCCTTATTCATCATGACATAGACTTTTTTACCGCCATGGAATTGTACGGCTCGGATGGATTTGTCCGTGACTAAGTCATCAAGGAGAGATGCGTTGAATTCAAAGTACTTGTCTTTTCGGGTTTCTGCAATCTCAAAGAAATCAAACTTTTCATCAATTTTCTGATGATTGATATCCGCGATAACTCTATTGATTTTAAACGGCGCATTCATTGATAACCTCCTTGATTTTGGTAATTGCCTGGATGTTCTCGATGACGATGTCATCGGTTTTGGTAAGGATTGACGGAATTACAAGAAGGACGATTCCGTCTTCGTTTCTACAATCAATCTTGTACTTGTCTTCGGCAAGGATATTTGCCACTATTACAAGTTTCGCATCAATCTCTTTTGCTTTCTTGAGAATCTTTGTTCGAGTTTCTTTTTGATTTAAGTCAAAGGATTCGTTCCAGTTTTTGAAATCCACGTAAATGGGTTTATCAACAATCTGGAAATCAAACTTTTCAAAAATGTCTGCTTGATCAATTTCCTTTAATTCGCAACCTACTAGCTTCTTGAACAAGTATTCTCCAGCAACTTCGCCAAGCATGCCTTTATAGATATTGCTCCAGAGGGGGGGCGACATCAAATACTCATTGGGCTTGAATTCTTTTGCGTAACCCTGGTCATCAAAGAACTTTGCCAATGGCTCGTATTTCATAATAGAATCAAGTTTTGCTTTAGATTCGGAAAGCTCTCTGAACCCCTTTGCGGGAGTAAAGGAAATTTCAATGTCCTGAAAATCACTCTTTTCCTTGAAATAGAGCTTGTTTGCGAGTTCAGGAACTCTGATATAGTAGTTGGCGCCTACATCGGACTTTTCTGCTTCTACTACAGAAAGTGTGGGACTCTTTATTACGAAATCGCGAATTTTCTTCCACTTATCCATGGTGTGCTTGGACCAATTAGATTCCAACATGAATTCAATGTCGCGGAATGTTTTGAAAGATCTTGTAACAGCAGCATTGTGCAAGGTGTCTTCGAAATTGTCCTTAATATTTTCTTCCTGGAGTTCCGCGTCCTTCTTAATTCTATCAACAAGAGCTACAAATTCCTTGTTATAGAAACCGCCGTTAATAACAGATGTATCAATGGCGTCTCCAATAGCCTTGTCTGCGAAAATGTATATATCCTTACTTTTCCAGCCGGTTCTGCAAATTCGACCCACGGCTTGAATAATCAATCTAGTTGCAAAGAGTTTGACGCTTTTTTTGTCATAGAGTTTTGAATAATCTTCCTCTGCCGTGTCCTTGTCTTTTTCACCGCCCATAATGCAACGGAAGGCTTTCTTGATATTTTCTGCGGCTTCGTTGCGAGAAATTTCGCCTTTTTCCTGCATGAATTCTGTCTGAAAAATGGATTTCGCAAAATCGGAATCCTTCAAGCCGCCAATAAGATTAACAAGCATGTGGGTTGGCTTGTCAAGGTAAATGGCGTCAAAGTCTTTTTCCAATTTGGTTCTATACTTATCCACGTTTATAAGAGAATCCTTTTGACTTTCATCGAATCCATATTGGAGATTTTGTCCTGCACCGATTGTTTGGTAAGCTGAGATAACAAATAGCTTTTTGCAGTTGCGTAATCTTTCGGTAATGTTTTTTTTTGTGTCATCATAATCGTGACCTGTCAAAAGAACGATTGCGTCTTTGTTGAAGTCGAGATTATTGTCATCAGCTACATATTCAAAGAGTTGGTACAATAAATCAAGATTCAGGTGTTCATCTTTAACTTTGGGATGTTTTGTGAGAACACACAGAAACGATTTAATGTTATCATGCAGAATGAAATTCTTGTAGGCGCTACAAATTCTCAGATAGCGTGTAGCATCGAAATCTGAACACTGGGTTTGTGCAATAGAATTACTGGCGTAATTTTCAAATTCACTATTGTTGAAAACGCCATGTCCGTCTAACAATTCGGCATGGATATTCACCTTGTTATACTTGGACCAATTTGCATAACATTCATCCTTGATGTGTTGCTTTGTCTCTTTAGAGAGGTAGTGGAAATCTTCGCCGAGTTGAGATCTAAAAAAACTCAGGTCATAGTTGCCAATAACAGAGGGCAATGTTGCCGTTGCGGAAACTCCGATAACCTTAGCCTTTTTGCTAATCTGCAGAATGTACTTTTCGGGTGTTGCTGAAAATTCGCAAAGCTTGATTACCGATTGCATGTCATGGCTTTGCTCATCTTCAAAGGCGTAGTAACGGAACCCTTTTGTGTGGATGGTTGTGTCAATTTCCACCTTGTCAAAATTTCTGTTCTGGTTACTAGTGTTATCCATGACTCTAGAGAGCAAATAGTTGTGCTGATCCTCGCGTAAATGGAATAAGTCAAGCACAGAGCGAATAGCTTCTTCTTGGGTTATTTCGCTTGTTGCGTTTCGTTCTTTTTTTAATTGACGATAGTTGGTGGCCAGACGACCAACGAACTTTTGGAATCGAGAAAGGAACTGCTTGATGTCATGGAGCAATGGTTGAATGGTTTGCTCTTTTTTAGGAACGTCTTCGGTAAATCGAATTTTATTTAGCCTTGTGAACTTGTCTGGAGATACCGCCACGAACTTTTTGTTGTTATCAAGAACAGATAAATAACGGTAATCCTGGAACAGAAAATTCTTTCCATTTTCTTCTGCCGAAGATTCTGTACGGTGGCTGAACTGTAGCTTGTATTTCTTGAAAATTTCAGTAGACTTTTCACTCATATCCTTAAATTGTTTTTCAAGAGATATTCCCTTGCTATAGTATTGCTGCCAAATCATAGATGGCGTTGTCAGATCATTCTGGAATTCATTGATTTGGAATGCGGAGTGAATGACCTTGAACAATTCCAGGAAATTGATTCTATTGTTCAATCCTTCCGTAATAATTTGATCCAACAGGGTTTCTTTGGAGGCGTCAAATTCATCAATAAAAACGATGGCATTGTCGAGGATTTTATTGTTGATGAACTCATAAGAAGGCTCGATGATGGTTGTGTTCTTGGTGAAGAACTTATTCACACTCATGAATAAAATGCGTTTTCTGCTAGTAAAAACAGCTGGGTAGAGTTTGCCCACCCATTTCCATTTATCATCAATTTCAATGGCTCTGAGCCTTTCCTTGGCGGTTTTGAATTGCTTTTTGAGCATTCCCTGGATCATTTTGCGAAATTTCGGCTCGGTTCTTTCGCGAAACTCTTTGCTGAGAGATTCCTTGGCCAATTGTCCCTTGATGTTGCGGAGAAGGTCTCTTTGACTTTTTAGGCTGAAATATTCTGGTGCTCTTTGGATACTCTGGGGGATTATTTCTTCCAAATCTTCGGTCAATTTTTCTAAAACGCAGTCTTCGTTGGAATCGATCTGAAGAAAATCTGCGTCAAAGGCGTTCTTTTTGCCCTTTTTCACGAATTTTTCGTATAATTCCTCTGTAGGGAGGTTCTTTTTAAGGTTCGTGATAAAGAAGAACATCTTGTTTTTGTTCTGTGGTTTGTCATATTCCTGGCAAATGTACTCCAGAACGGCATGGGTCTTGCCCGATCCTGTGGGCATATCCACCAGCAATAAACCTGTATTTTCGCCTTTTTCGCAGAAATCTTTGATAGAGTTGAACATGGATTCTCCTATTTAACGCAATAAAAATTAAATTATCATTGCGACAGATCCTGTCGCAATGGATGGCTATTTTTTAGGTTCGTAAGGGGTACCTATGGCAGATCTTCAAAAGAATGAACGAATCATCCAACTGTTGATGGAATTATTGAAACGTCCGAAGAAGGCGTTTACGATTGCCGAGCTATTGCAGGCGATAGACCTTCGCGAAACGGAACGTCGTAATGTTCAACGCGATATGGTTTCGTTGATGAATTTACCAGGTGATTTGGTTGTGTGCGATGGCCATGGTACTCGCAAAACGTATCGAACTGGATTGAATGTTCTTGATAAACTGACATTACCGAATTTTGAAGATGTAATGCTTCAGTTCGTTTTTTTGCAGAATATTGCGAATATTTACCCTGACACCGCAGATCTTATTGAGGAGCTTGTGGATAAGATTCAGAGGAATCTTCCTCGTTTAGAACAAGATAAGTTGAAAGATGCTTATAAGGATATTCATTCCAGAGTTTTCTTTGTAGGTGGCTATCGAAAAATCGATGATGCGGCTGGGGAAAAGTTGCATACCATTTTATTGGCACTTCGCAATCGACATGAATTATCAACGCTTTACAAAACATCTGGTGGTGAGAAGAAAAAAGGGAATCGTATTCCCGTTGGAATTGCGATGTTTCAGGGGGAGATTTATATTGCTTGCGTTCGTCGCAATGATCCTAGGGCTGTTTATACAATCAAGTTGAATCGAATTATTTCGGTTGAATCGACAAAACTTCCCTTTGTAGAAAATCCTGAAACCAGAATTGTTCTAGAGAGTATGGTAAAAGATTTCTCTTTATTCAATAAACAGGATAACTGCGTTGAAAGAATTCATCTTACATTCCCTCTCGGAAAAAGAGATTTTGTTGAGGAAAATCCCTTCCATTCGTCTATGCGCATCAGGGAAGGAAAGGAATTTTTACATGTCACAATGCATGTAAACGTAACCCTCCAACTGAAACAGTGGCTGCTTTTTCATACCGAAAATGGGGTTACAGTTGTAAAGCCGGAACATTTGCGAAAGGAACTTCTGAAAATAGGAATGGAGATTGCGGAAAAGTATGGGTAAGGTCTGTTAAAAAAGGAAGATGTTTTACTTCGCTGTTTATTTCCGCAGTTTCAATGGCAAAATTGTTTACACAAGTGCCCTGCCTAACCGCATAAACAGTTTTGTATATCATCATCAAAATAATATGCCAATATTTCTTGTCTGTTTTTGCATCGCAAAATTCATAGATATTTTCAATATTGTAAAGTTCAAGGCCATTTACAGAAATCTTATGGTTTTTAAACTCGTGTTCGCAAGGGTTATTTAGGCAAACCACATTACCTGCGCTATATTCATAAACATTGCCATTACGGAAAACGACTTGACATTTTCGGGTAGTGTTATCAAAGGAAAGAGATTCAACCTCTTCCGTCTTTATTTCGCCTTTGATTAATATGAGAACTTCGCACGGATTCATAGCAACATCAAGTAATCACCAAAAAGAGCCGAAGTCAACGACAACATTTTGGTAGTGTCAAGGGTTTTTCGCAAAAATAGTTTGTTCCAACATCAGATTTAGGCTACATTTCCTTTCTTTCTGCTCTTTTCCAGTTCCCGTTTCAGTTCGTTTTCCTTTTCCTGCTCGTATAGGTGT
>Ga0247611_10005506_pt1 | contig 16709 bp, 21 predicted proteins | sample 177DNAGHGhighgp2_FD_192422 | JGI IMG/M metagenome (GOLD analysis project Ga0247611, IMG submission 192422) | Sheep rumen microbial communities from Palmerston North, Manawatu-Wanganui, New Zealand - 1770 DNA GHGhigh gp2 | ecosystem: Host-associated > Mammals > Digestive system > Stomach > Rumen... | reverse complement strand
AGCGGAGTAATTTCAATCACTGCTGAAAGCATTATGATATTGGTTCTGCAAATTAGTCTGCGACTTGGCAGACACAAAATGTTTCATCAATGATTTTGAGTGTCATATTGCTAAATTCCGATTTATCGGTATAAAGATAAGTCAATTGGCCGAAAAGAAAAAGGGCACGAGCCCTTTTTCCAATAGCGTTACTTCACAATTTCATATTCATCGACACCGGAGATGAGTGCGATTCCAGTTTCTTCAAGGTGAATCTGGCCGGCGGAGTCTATGAAGCGCACGGTGAAGACTTTTCCTTCGAGCCGTTTTGCCTGCCGGTCCATTCCGCCGGCAGGGTCCATCATGGCTGTTTGGGGCAGGGTCTGCGATGCTTTTGGGCAAGGTGGTCCGCACTTTTGGGCAAGGTTTGATTTCGAGGCGCAGACCTTGCCCGCCAGAATGGGCTCTCAGTAGTGTGGAAGCCATATTGAATGGGCAAGGTCTGTACGATAAAAACAGACCTTGCCCAAAACGGTTACAGACCTTGCCCGATATGCCCGAGGAGATGGCCCATTTTCACGGCCCCACCGTCACCTGCCCACAAACAAAAACGCCCCGCATGGCTGCGAGGCGTATGGAGCGGAAAACGAGACTCGAACTCGCTCCATAGTATCCTCCTATGTATCAATCCCTTGGTAGAGAAAGAATGCCTTTCCACAAATAACGCTGACACAAAGAAAACAAAAATAATTCAATTTAACAAACTCAAGATAAAGTATTTACGGGTTTTCTGCTTTTGGCTGGGCTCCAGGAATACCGCCATTTTCCGGGGTCGTGGGTTCAAGTCGCACACACCTACTCACGGATTTATTGGTCTCACTCTATCATCATTCGCCACACGACCTACCCCTATCGCCTCACGGCTCTATCCGGTCATTTTACGGCTGGGTGAGGTCGCTTGATGACTACCAATATAGAATAAATACCAATATAGAATAAACAGATAGAAGAAAGATAATATAATATGATAATATAGTTTTGTTCTATCCTATACCCGGGAAGGTTGGAGATAGACCACATAAACGGGAACAACAGAGATAATCGGTTGGAAAACCTCCGGGTCTGCACGCATAAGGAAAACTGCAATAACCCTATTACCCTGGAAAGAGTGCGACTGGCGAACCAGAAGCGTAGCCAGAAGAAGAAGGAATGGTGGGCGAAGAAGAAAGCCGCCTCATCAAAAACATTCACTTCCAGTCCTGGGACACAGAAGTGAATGCCTGTTTTAGAGATAATTTCTTAACTATCGTATTATCAGCGAATTGCCGGGAGAGTTGTTCTGCATAACCGAAACGAGCATTGACTAACGGGCTCTATTGGGCTTCGTGTTTTGCTGCCCCCAGGATGGCGTAAGATTTCCGCGGTTTTTACTATCTTTGCAAGGACATAGTAAATCATAATATTATGAAACGTGTTTTTTTTATCTCTATGCTTTTTGCGGTTATTTCGTGTGCTCCTGCAATGTATAATCTTTCCACATCTAAGGACATCCCCTCGGGTCTATTGAGTGATAAGGAAGTCCTCGTACTAACTCCGGCAGATGGAATAAGCGATGGGTCAATTGCAGCGGGTTCGGGTTCTAAACTCGCTACTAAAGTTTATTACTACCTCAACACGAAAGACTGTGAGGTTTCATTAGACGAGGACCATAAAAGTATTAAAAGGATTGACGAGTCGGAACTCCAAAAATATGATTATGTGATACTCCCCGCTATCGTAAGTTGGGAAGATAATGCAACCGTTTGGTCTGGAAAACCCGACAGAATACAGTTTACAATTGAGATATACGATAAAGACAAAAGGAAGGTTGCTTCCGGAAGCATTGACTCAAAGAGTACTAACGCTACCTTTACAGCGAACGACCCGTCTGAATTGATTGACAAGCCGCTTTTGGAGTTCATCAACAAACTATTCTGATAAGAAAGCAAACACATATCATACTTTATAGCCTCGTTTTTGATGGACGAGGTTTTTTCTATTGTCAACTACCTTTTCCGAATGAGCCGAAGAGAGAAAGCCAGGTGAGTGTTGTATAAGACTTCTGTGGTTTCTATTACGATTATCTTGTATCTATAAGCAAATCAGCACTTTAAGTGTTTTAGAAAAATCTTGGAAAGTCCCGGGTGTAAGACTTTTATGCGATTTCAACAAAAGTCGTATAGTTATTCCTCAAAATAGTCAGTGTCTATCTTCTTAATCTCGTAGATGGACTGGACCGACACGCCGACATTATGCGTAATCATCAACTTCGCCAAGCGTTCCCCATCTATCTTCACTATCTTGACCCCGGAAGGATTGAAGTTCATTGCCTCCTTGCTGAAAGATGATGTTGTGATGAATACGCCCTTGTTTCCGTTCTGTCCTGCCAACGCTCCAACGAACTGCTGCAAATCCGGGCGGGAAACTTTATGGTCCGGTCCCCAACGCTTCGCCTGGATATGAATGACATCAAGACCGAGTTTATCTTCGTCAATAACTCCGTCAATACCTTCATCCCCGGAACGTCCAGTAATCTTTCCGGCTCCATAGCCCATCTTCTCCATCAGTTCAACGACCAGACGCTCAAAAAAACTGGGAGATTGGTTCAGCACCCGTTCAAGCAACTCCGCAGCCAGACTTTCCTGTATCTGGTTGAAAGTGCTTTCCAGTATTTCATTGGGAGTGTGCTCTTCTTGTTGTTCCTGCTCTTGCGAATGGGATGGTTCCTGCGTCTTTTTCTCACTCCGGCTCCTTGATTGGAAATCGCGAAAACTCTCGTACCTCATCAACGATTGCCAAGTCAGTTTATCCGGTTTTTCAGCAAGAAGAGCCAGACCCTCCTTTGTTGCAATGTACCTGGCGTGTTTTGTCGTAGAAACATTCGTTATCAACTTCGCCTGGGAGAGATAGACAACAGCCCAATAGTACCTATTCGTAAAACGAGTCTGTTTCTTGCTGGGAAGTAGTTCATTTCGCTCCTCATCGCTGATATTCAGTTGATTTGCAACAATATCACGAAGTTCCTGGGATGAGTGCTCTTTTTTATCTCCCAATGCTGAAAGAACGGGCAGAAGAAAATCTTGAAAATTGGGTACCATGGCAATCGTGTTCAACTACACAAAGATAGCGATTTTCGTTAAGTCTTCTCCGCAAAAGCCGTATATTTGTAAGTTAGCAAGCAACACACACATACATACACTATGGCATTTGAGCAAGTCTTTAAGAATATAGACAACGCTCTGCGTACTGATGAAGGATGCAGCAGCGAACTGGATTATGTTGAGCAGTCCTCGTGGATACTCTTCCTGAAATACCTGGATGTCCTGGAATACATTGCCTACCAGAAGAAACCGGTCAATCGTGCAGCCAGAGTCCAGAATGCCCAACTATACACCGGTCAGCAAACCCCGGAGCAGGTGGCGTTCATTCAGTACCTCGTATCCGTCTATGTTAAAGCCGGTATTGACGAACTTGAAGCAGACCGGCTCCCGAAACTGATGGCGAACAAGTACGGAACCATTGTGGAAGGCACAACAGCCCTGGGAGGAATAGAACAAGCCCGAGGAACCTTCTACAACTTCCAGCGAAACCTCTACCAACAGGCGATATAGTCTAATCATCCCGGCATCTGCAAGATTGAGAGCATAGCGTTAAACACAGAATTAGTTTGAAATCATTTTATTGAGAAATATGAAAAAATACCTCTGGACCCTTTTGTTTGTTATTGTTGGTTGTGGTAACCAGCCAGAACCATCTCCGTATCAATATTTTGAAACGGAGATAAGAGACAAAATAGAAAGAGAAAAAGAGCCCAAAGAAATATTGGCCATAAACGATAGTACTGCATATGAAGAGGCATATACTAACTTCTGCGCCTCCCGCAAGGCTTACACGAGTATGGCTTCTTGGAACAAGGAAGTGGAGGGTCTCGTGGGGCGGCCAGTCTCCTTTAAACTTTTTGATAAGATGGGCAATGATGTCCGCACAAAGTTAGCCGAAAGCACCATCTTGTCCATAGAGAGCCGTATTGAGAATTCGTTTAAACCTAATGAGCCCACAGAAACGCAGTCATCGTCCAACACAGCATCACCCAAAATGTCTTCTTCTAACTCTTCGTTTTATATATCAAAAGCATGCTACGGCGCTAAATCAAAAGATGCTCTAAATGATTTGGTGAGACATTTGTCAAATAATGATATTGCAAGTGCGAAACGACAATTATCTCGTGGAGAGCTAATCCCTTTAAATGTGGGGACAGCTGTTGAAATGATAAATTATGGATTTGCAAATTGCAAGGTAGAAATTGTTGAAGGGTCGTATTCAGGTGAAGTTGTTTATGTGATTACAGAGTTTATTGGCAAACGATAAAGATGTGTTTTATCCAAGAACGGCTCCCAGGGTAAATCCAGGAGCCGTTCTTCGTTATGAGAGCATATCGTAGGTGTCCATCATCACCTTCTGGGTAAGCCCGATATACTTGCGTGTAATCGCCGGTGAAGAGTGTCCCAGGAGTTCGCTCAAACGGACCAAGGCATCTTCACTCTTGTCCCCAGCCATCTTGTAAATCCGGGTTGCGAATGTCTTGCGAAGAGAATGAGTGGAGAAGTGGGTGATGTTCAGCCGGTACTTGTATTTGAGGGTCTTGAACATCACATTGAGCCGGTTCGCGGTGTAGGGCTTTCCCCATTTTGAAATGAATACCAGGTCTTCCGTATGTTTGGGACGCATTTTCATATAGCATTTCTTTATGTGCTGCTTGAAGGTTGGGTTGATTTTGATAATCCTCCGCTTTCCAGTCTTCTTCTCAAAGATGATGAAGGTATCGGCAGAAAGGAGGTCATCCCAAGTCAAACGCAATATATCGCTGATGCGTAAGCCAAAGAATAACCCACAACCTACCAGGAGCGAGATAGTGAAGTTCCCGTCATTATACAGGCGGTTCATAAAGGAAATGGCTTCATTCCATTCCAGGGGTTCAGCGGTTGTGTATGTTCCTTTTCTGCTCATATTCTGTGTGTGTTTTGTAGGTTTCTGCGGTAAATCTTACACTTTGAGACCCCGGTTTAACTTATATCTCTGTTTATCAGCGAGTTCCAAGTAATAGTCCCTGGAATAGTCTTACATTCCGTATGTTTTACGCACCCTGGAAGCGTAATCATCGGTCTTCTCCACAAGTCGGTCAATACAATCAACCAGTCCATCGGCATAGATACCCTCCTGCTGCTCCTTGATGGTCCCGTCCCGGTTGATGGTCCGCACATTGAACAGGTCACAACCTTCATCATAAACGACCTCCACTCTGCCGGTATGTTTGTACCCCTGGACATAGAAGGCCAGCCCGTTTTCAATGGCACGAGCGGAGTTGAAGCCCCAGGAGAAAACAATCATCAACTGGGAGCGAAGGATAGCGAGGATGTATTTAGCCATTTCCATTGTATTGAGCGATTTAGGGGTTAAAGGAAAGGGGAGCCATCGGCTGGGATAACTCCCCGGGGGTTGGACTTACGATAGGACCGCAATAAGATTTTGCCAGCGAAAACTGCGCGCGGAACCTTTAATGACATCGTGATAGTAGCAACAACCCCAGGTCTCGGGGCTTTCGCCGGTGCCTTTAAGCGTGGCATTGAGGACGGGCTTGGAGAGAGTTCCCATTGCCTCACGGACCTCGCCATTTTTTTTGAGGTAGATGAAGTGGCAGACCCCGTTTCTCATTTGGCGTTTGGCTTCTTCAATGAGAAGGGCTTTGGAGGTTCCCATCAGGGCGGAGCCGGTCTTGGCAGTGATAACCTTGATGTGGGCGGCGACAAGAGCGTCATTGGTGGCAGTGATGATGGTCTTCATATCAAAAGGGGTGTTAAAGGGTTATACTTCATTTATTTGGATTAGTCTCCATAGTATCCGGTGATGGAGTAATAGGGGCTGCTGGGGATAACCAGGTTCTTACGGGCGGTCTCCAAACGCTCCTTGGCATCAGCGACTCTCTTGGCTTCACGCATATTCAGGGAAGCAGCGTAGGAGATGGCATCCTCTTCCCGGGCATAGCACATATCCATCACTTCCTCTCCGTTCTCGATGTGATATACCATCCATCCGTAAGCAACGGGCTTGGAGTAGTAAGCGTAGAAGTTGGTGTCGTTGTAGTTCATATCTCAAATATTATGGGTTTGTTCTTAATTCTTTCCTTATCTCTGGCACAAAGTTATTAATAAATCCTTAATTTACAAAATAAAACTAAGGGTATCTCCATAATTTTTGCAACTTTTTTTGACTTTTTTATGGTTTTGGGCTTAAAATGGCTATCTTTGTCTCAAATTGGATAAACTATGCCGCTAAAAATCAAGGATGTTGCCAAGTCCAAGGGAATGACGATGGCACAAATCGCAGAACAATTAGGGATAAACCCGATAACCCTATCCCAGTCCTTAAATGGAAATCCTACATTGAGCCGCCTTACGGAAGTGGCGAATGTCCTGGGAGTGGATGTCAGCACACTCTTTGTCCAACCCCGGGGAGAGCAGGACATTCACGGCTGTATCTTTGTTGATGGGGATGCGGTGATTGTCAAGAATAAGGCAGAGCTGCTTGAACTTGTGTCAGCATTGGGTAAAGAAGATGCCGGATAGTTCTATCGGTGTATCCCTGGGATGTGAAGTGCTGCTGATTACCATACGGAAAACACCATGTAAAACACGATAACGCAATGCCTTACATAGTGTAATGAAAATGGGAAAAGTTCTCTATAAGTGGATGTGTTTTGTGGCACAAGCACTGACTACCAGGAGCTTGCGTAATCTACCTGGGGTTCATCCTCTTGCTTCTTGGGGATTGTCTCCCAGTAAGCACGCATTGACGCTGACTGCTTGGCTCTTGTCTGCTGCTTCTCTGTCTCTGTCTTCTGTGCGTGTGCCTTCCTGACACCCTGGGCTATCTTCTGCCGGGTGCTTGTGCTTACTTCTCTGGTTGTCCTCATACTTCTATTTTTCTTTACATAATACATAAATAAATATATCAGTAAAGAGAAAAGTAGGGATAGTTAGTTCAACTTTTTGAAAACCGAAATAGAGGTTGCGAGCAATACGCCGGACAATTGTACCCCCTGGGCAAGTATGCCTACCCCGAGAGTAGTAAGAGGGACGATACTTCTACGGATTTACCGGAATGGGGTAGGAAGGATTACAACCCATTATTTGCGAACCCTACATAGGCAGATAAAAGCAGATGCACAAAACGGCACTATACGCCCTCACAAGGGCTTTTTTGTGGAATATTTGAAAATAAGTTTGATTTTTTCTTGGATTTTTAACAAAAAAGTTTATAGAAGAAATACTTTTTTGTATATTTGCAATGAAAAGATGAAACGATAGCCCCAGAGTTGGGTTATTGACCGGCGGCATTTACGGGATAACTTGGCAACCGGAAATACAAATGATGGTCTAAACATCTGGGGCGTTTGCCTCTCTTGTTAAATAAATCCCAATACATACAATCAAGGTGATAGGTACAGACGCAAATGTACTTTTCACCCCGTGCTACCCAGGGCAAATTGCGTATTGACCCTGGCAAGGGATTATTGCGCCCTGTTTATAACATATTGAATAATAAATGATAAAAACAAATAAAATGAAAAGAATAACAAACAAAAATGTCAAAGACGCTTTGCGAGGTGAAACTATTGAACTGGAAAACGGATATTTAATGTATTTGGAAGAAGCCGATTGGTTTTGGGAGTGGAAAATACAGATTATCAACGAAAACTGGAAGGCGGAGGATGAGATAGATGTAGATGAATACGCAATCTATTTCCGTGATTATGGGGAAACCCTCCTGGACTATATTGAAGACGGAGCGGAAATCGTAGAAGAAATGGTTGAAGCTCTTAACAAGTTGCTTCCCGTGGAAGATGTTCAAAGAAAGGAACTTTCTGCTGATGATATATACGATGCTCTAAAAGATGCGGAAGGTAAAGGATATTGGGATAAGATTGTCTATTCTGTTGATATTGACGGGTATAAGTATAGTATAAGTTATACAGACAGGGACAATTTAACAGGAGAGACAGATTTCCCAGATGGTTGTGTATGTGTTGTATGCCGACCATCGGGTTCAAGTAAGAGCCGCAACGCTTTTATAGGCAAATGGATTTCACTTGATAATAGCCGTTTTGATATAGTAGAGCACCTTATAGACACCATTGAAGAGAATATGGAGAATGTGGTTTAGGTTAAATATCCGGGGAGTGGCTTGGTTGTCCTCTCCCTGGAACTAAAAGAAAGGTCGTGTGGCGACTGGTATGGTCGTGTGGTGAGGATAACGAGTCGTGAGATGACTTTTACTTGGTCGTGAGATGCCCCCCAATATACATAGAAGAAAAATACAATAAAGAATATAGGAGAATTGAAGTTTGACTATGAAAAAGGAAGCACAGAAGAGGAAACGAGACATCCCAGAAGGAGTCTCCTGGTTTGCAATGCCGAGCGAGATAACCTTGTCCAATGAACTGAACCCTTACCAGTACCGGATGCTTGCCGTTCTCCTGAATAGAGACAACTTGTTCTATACCAGGAAGAACCTTGACAAGTTCTATTGTAGCGTTGATTGGCTGGTTTCACACTCAAAGATGGGTAAGACCAAAGCAAAGCAGACCCTTGACCAATTAGAGGAAAAGGGGTTTATATCCAGGATACGGAATGGGTCCAAACATAAGGAAAACATTTACCAAATCAACTGGAACTTCATCCAATCATACCAGCGACCGAAAACCGAACAGGAACTGGACAAAGAGGAGGACCTGGAAGCCCAAGGAACCATACCCGAACTTGATAAACCAACGAACACTGGAAAGCCATCAATAGCCGAGTGGTTTCAGGGCGAAGGGAAAGATGTGCTACTCAAAAAGTTCCGCCCAATTGCGGATGCGGATAATAGTGGAAACAGAAAGCATTATGACCACTTTAAGAACTTGATGCTGACGTTCGTTTGCGAGAAGGTTTGCGAGGAGAGCCAACAAGAGGTCTGGGACTATCTCTTGCCCTATTACAAGAGGTACAGGAGGTGGTTTGATGAACAGTTGGTAAAAAGCAACCCTTATTTAGACCTCGCAAACTTGCAGAAGAGGTCTTTTGAATGCGGAGAATGAAGTATATGAAGAAGATGATGTATAGTAAGGAGGTTGCCGACTACCTCAACAACAAGTTCGGCGATGATTTCACGCTGGCGGAGCCGTATCCGTACTGGATGAAAGTCCCGGAGAATATGTCAATCGGCGATATGGAAGAGAATAATAACAGATTAAACACTATTGAACGATGAGCAAGACAAAAGATTGGTATATGGACCTGGAAGAAGTGTCTATTGAGAACTACCCGGAAGAGGAAAGGAAAGCGTTTGAAGAGAGAGCAAGGAGAGTGCCTTCGTATATCCCGGTAGAAGCAGAAGATGACGGATTACCATTTTGAGTATGGAGCGGTTTGGAGATTATGGGATAGCACCCATCAGGTGTGAGACCCGGATAGGCGGAGAGGAAGTGAAGGATTGGCTCTACAAGATAAACGGCATCCTATACCCGCATAAGGAGGATTTTGTCTGTCCGGCGTTGTTGAAGAGAATGAGAAAGGACCTCCGTGAAGCGTTGATAGATTTCCACAATACGGAGGTCCCTCCCATTGCCCGGAGGAAGAAGGAAGAGATTTTACAGAAAGGAAAGGCGATGTTCAACAAGATGAAGGACCTGGAAAAGACCTTCGTTTGGAACCAGGCGGACGAAGAGGACATCACGAGGGTTCTCCGGTACTGGGTTTCCAAGTATTTGAAGGAGAAACCATTCCTTTCTATTGAGAAGGCGATACAGATGCACCGGCAGAGCAAACAGGCGTATGAGGACTACTACCTGGGAGCGAAGCATCACATTGAACTGGACCGCATCCCCACAGGTCCCTTCACCTCGATGCTGACTGAACTGAAAACCTTCATCAACTCTTCCCTGGACTTGTAGCCGGTCCTCCCCCCTACATCAGTTTCTTAAACTCGTCAAACACGCTCCGGTCCAGGAGTTTGGCGTAGTGCCTGGTCTGTTTGGTTGTTGAGTGCCCCAGGACCTTCGCAACCATTTCCATCGGGACTGACCTGTTGAGTAGATAAGTCGCTGCCGTATGCCTCCCAATGTGGCTGTGCATCGGCTTTTCTATTCCACAGAGGGTCCCTATCTCCTTCAAATAGGCGTTATATTTCACATTCGAGAGCAAGGGTAGTTCGTAGTTGTACTTTCTGGCTATGGCAAGTGCTTCCGGTAGCAGTACGATGAAGAACTCAACGCCGGTCTTCTTCCTGTTCTTGCGGAGATAGAGGACCCCTTCTTCATTCGTATGGTAGTCTTCCGGTTCAAGGAGAGCCATATCGCAGTAAGATAGGGCGGTGTAGCACTGGAAGAGGAAAAGGTCCTTCACTCTTTCCAGGCGTTCATTTGGCATTTCCTTGTCCTTGATACGCTGGACTTCCTCTTCTGTGAGAAAGCGTACAATCTTGGTTTTCCTGCCGATTTTGAAGCCGATGAAGGGGTTGTTCTTGGTGAGTTCGTTCCGCAGCCCGAAGAGGAAGACGGATTTGAGGCATTGGAGGAACCCGGCGATGGTGGCGTTCTCGTAGTTGAGCGTCATCATCTTGTGTTTGAAACCGAGGATATGTTGGTTTTTGATTTCGGCTACGAGCATATCCGGGTTGATTTCATCGTATTCCAGGAAGTGTTGTACTGCTATCTCGTACTTGCGGTATCTCTTTTCGGTCATTTCTCCCGCCTTGCATTTCTGCCGTATGCTTTTGAGGTATTCATCAACGAGGACCTGGAAGGTGATGCCCTGGGAGGTGTAGCCGGACTTGATGAAGAGTTTGATAGCGTCCATCGTAAAGGGTTTCCCGTTCTGTATGCATTCTGTTTGGAACTGGTGGAGCCGTGCCTCAATGCTTTTCAGGTAATCTTTCAGTTCGTTGGGACGTTGTGAAGCCATCATCTTTTTGAACTGGGCGGGGACAGCATTCCGTGCGAGTGAGACGAAGAAGCGTTCCCCTTGGAGGTTGATGCCCATTTGGATTGGGGAACCTCCTTTGGGCGATTTCCGGGAGGGTCGGCAGTAGAAGCCAACGGAGAAGGTGTCTGTGAAGTGGTCCATTGCTGATAACACATTAAAAGTTAAACATTTGCCAGCGATTTGTGTCAAGGATTTCTTTCCGTTTCGTTTGACACAAAATAGAACCTTGATTTGTGTCAAGTTTTTTCCCAAGATTTCTTTGACACAAATACAGCACATAAAAAAACGCCTCCCAGGTATCTGGAAGGCATTTTTTGATTACTTTGAGCGGAAAACGAGACTCGAACTCGCGACCCCGACCTTGGCAAGGTCGTGCTCTACCAACTGAGCTATTTCCGCAGTATTTCAAAGACGTTCACGTGGAACGGGATTGCAAAGATACGGCAAAAATCTGAAACTCCAAAAATTTTTTTGAAAAAATGGATTTCTCGACTTCGCTCGAAATGACAGGGGCCCTTCGCTCGAAATGACAGGGGCCCTGCGCTCGAAATAGCAAGGACCATCTCATAACGTGGCAAGGACCATTGCATGACATGGCCATGGCCATCACTTGACATAGCCATGGCCACCACATAACATGACCGGGGTCATCCGATGTACTTCGCAATCAGGCGTGCCAGGAGGTCGTTGAGGGGTTCGACCTGGTATTCGCCCACGGTCGGTTCGACATGGGATTCGCCCACGCCGCTGTCGTCGGTGAGGAAGACGTAGGTGCCGCCGGTGAGCACGGCGAAGAAGCGGCACATGAATTCGCATTCCTTGGAGGGGCTGCTGCAGAAGACGGGGATGAGCTTGATGCCCATGGCCGCATAAGTCTCAACGGACTTCTGGAGACTTTCCACGACACCCTGGTGGTCCTGGTGGGCGGGGGCGTCCAGGATGAGGAAAGCGATGCGGGCGCGGGCGGACAGATTCCAGTGGAGGTCCTGCAATCCGGCTTCCAGAGCGGTGTGGACTGCTTCGGGAAGGTCACCGCCACCGCCGGCTTGCTGCTGTTTGATATAGTTGACCGTCTTGCCGTAATCGCCTGTAAAATCGGAGTGGCGGGTGAGGTAGTCGTCGCCCTCGTCCCGGTAGAAGACGGTGCCGGTGCGGAGTTCGATATCGCCCTGACCGCCCTTGACGCGGTTCAGGATGTTCTCCAGGTCTTTCTTGAGGAAGTTGATCTCGTCGCTCATCGACCCGGTGGCATCGACGATGAAGGCGATGTCGGCCTTCTTTTCGGCGGTCGGAGTCTGGACGGAGAGTTGGTAATAATTTACATCGGCCTCCGCCTGCTGGACGTTCCAGGGGGTCACTTTGGGGGCTTCCGGCATGCGGGTGCCATCGACCAGGAGGCTCAGGCCGTCGATACTGGCCTGCTCCCGGAAGGGGGCGACCCAAAGTTCCGCCTCGCCCTGGTTGTCGGTGAGGGTGCTCCAGATCACCTTCCGGTCCTGTTCCAGGACGACCTTGACGGCGGAAAGACGCTTCCCGCCGTTATCCGCCACCCGGACGGAAACCCGGCGCGGGGTATGGAATCCCCAGTAGGCCGCCATGTCCTTATACTCCTCCGAGCCCATGACTCCGCTCCAGAAGTCCCAGTGGGTGAGGTCGTTCCATTCTCCGGCTGTGAGGACGCCGGCTTCTCCGCCGGGCCGTCCCTGACCGCCTCCGTTCATGGAATACATGCCATCCATCTTGTAGGCGACATCTGCGGGATACGATCCGTCATAATAACTTTTGCTGCAGGAGACAAGCCCGAGAAGGGCGGCAAGACATATCAAAAATCTGTTTTTCATGGTCTGTTCCGATTGATAACCGTCCACAAAACCCCTTTGTGGAGCAATCCTTGCATCAAAGGTCGCGAAAAATTTGCGCAAAAGCGAAAAAAAGGATACTTTTGAGAGTTAAATAAGTTGTAAACAAACCATTAATCTTTAAAGTCATGAAGAAATACATTCTTATGTTCCTGTGCGGAACGATGATTTTCTCCGGTTGCGGCATGTCCAACCTGGGTAAGGGTTCCCTGATCGGCTCCGGTGCCGGCGCCGCTCTGGGTGCAGGTCTCGGCTACCTGATCGGCAAGGATGGCAAGGGTGCCGCTATCGGTGCGGCCATCGGAACCGCCGTGGGTGGCGGTACCGGCGCCATCATCGGCAACAAGATGGACAAGAAGGCCGAGGAACTCGCCGCCCTGGAGAACGCCCAGGTCGAGACCGTCGAAGACGTCAACGGCCTCAAGGCCATCAAGGTCACCTTCGACAGCGGTATCCTCTTCGATTTCAACAAGTCCACCCTCCAGGCCGCCGCCAAGAAGCAGCTGGACAAGTTTGCCGCCGAAATGGCCGACATGCCGGACACCGATATCACCGTCCTGGGCCACACGGACAACGTAGGCTCCGCCGAGGCAAACCAGAAGGTTTCCGACAACCGCGCGAAGGCCGTGTCCTCCTACCTCCAGAACAAGGGTATCGCCGCCAGCCGCATCGTCGCCGAGGGTCACTCCTACAATGACCCCGTCGCCGACAACAGCACCGCCGAAGGCCGCGCCCAGAACCGCCGCGTCGAGATCTACATCTCCGCCAACGAGAACATGATCAAGGCCGCCGAAAACGGAACCTTGCAGTAATCGGCCCCGAAACCGAAAGCCCGGACCCTATGTGATGTGGCCCGGGCTTTTGTGTATCCTCCGCTTCACCTTCATGCCATGAAAAAGATCCTTCTGCTGTTTGTTTTGCTGTCGGGACTGTGCGCCCGGGCGCAGGACCGGGCCGTCTGGTTGGAGGAGATGACCCGCATCGCGGGCCCTGTCCTCGAGAACCCGGCCCGGGGAACGCTGAAAGAGAACATGCCCTTCGAGTCCCTGTCCAAGGACCCGCTCCGGAAGGAGGTTTCCTACCTGGAGGCGTTCGGCCGGACGGTGTGCGGCATCGCCCCCTGGCTGGAACTGGGGCCGGACGAGACGCCGGAAGGCCAGCTTCGGGCCAAGTATATCGACCTCACTGTCAAGGCGTTCCGTCAGGCGGTCGATCCCGACTCTCCGGACAGGCTGGTGTTCGACGTCCGGCATTCCCAGCCGCTCGTGGATGCGGCCTTCCTGGCGGAGGGCGTCCTCCGGGCGCCGACGCAGATCTGGGGACGGCTGGACGGCAAGACCCGCCGGCACCTGGTCGATGCCTGGAAGACCTCCCGGAAGGCCTGGGGAGGCGTCGATGTGGGCGCGGACCATGCCTTGTGACCCTGTTTTCAGGAGGTTTCCTTTTCTGTCTTCACGGCAGGCGTTTCGTCGTTGAACATCGGGAATGCCTCCCCCTTCACCAGCCAGGCGAAGCCGAACAGGTGCAGGAGGAGGATTTCCACGATCATGACAGTCCACCCTGGGGCCTTCAGGAGCCGGGCGACGACGAAAACGAGCATCAGGACCAGCATCCCGTAACCGCAGAAGCGGTAGATCCGGTTGCGGAGCTTCTTCTTTTCGGTCATCGTTTCGCCGTGCTTGGTGAACTGGAACAGGCTGTTGAAGGCGATGGCGAGGAAGAACAGCGCTGCGCAGACGGTGTGGATCGTGTTGGAAACCGACATGGGCAGCTGGAAAAAACCCACCGGGGTTTCGGGCGGCAGCCAGCTCACGCTGCAGGGGAACAGCACGATTCCGAGGCCGAAAATGCCTGCCAGCGACGTGATCAGGTTGTCCGTCCAGTCATAGCCGATGTAGGAAATCAAGACGATGCAGGCGGGCACCAGCACACCCACCAGGGCCGGACTCTGGTAGTAGGTGGCAGAAATGCTCCACCACCACTCCTTCTGGGCGGCAGGGCCCACGTGTTCCGCAATCCCGGCGGAGAACAGGGCCAGCCATGGAAGGATGACCCCGAGCAGTCCGCACAGGTTCCGGATCCTCAGGTACATTTTCTCTTCTTTGGAAGACCGGGATGCCATAGTCAATGAGGTGGTTACAGGTTATTCTGGTTGATATGGTTGTATCGGGCCACGAGGCAGGCGCCCACGATGCCGGCGTCCATCCCGAGGGCGCTCCGGCAGATGCGGGTATCCTTGCTCACGAGGTGGATGGCGTGCTTGTTCACGGCCATCCGCATGGGGTCCAGCAGGTAGTCGCCGGTCATGGCGAGCTCTCCGCCCACGACCACGAGTTCGGGGTTGAACAGGTTGATCAGGCCTGAAGTCTTCTCGCCGAGGAGGATGCCGATTTTCTCGATAACGTCGATGCACAGGACGTCCTCCCGCGCGACGGCGTCCATGATTTCGCTGAGCATCAGTGGTTTATCGGATTCGAGGACGTGCTGGCTCAGGATGGAGGACTCCCCGGCGCGGATGCGCTCCACAAGGTTCCGCTGGAGGGCCTGTCCGGAGATCTCCGTCTCGTTGCAGCCGCGCTTGCCGCATCGGCAGATAATCTGGTTGTCGAACCCGTACACATGTCCGAGTTCCCCGGCGTATCCGGATTTCCCGGAATAGACCTTCCCGTCCATGACAATTCCCATCCCGAGGCCCCAGTTTACATTGATCATGAGCATGTTCTGCGTCCCGGCCCCGGCACCCTTGATGTATTCGCCCACCGTCATGGCGCGGGTGTCGTTGAACAGCGAGGTGGGGATGCCCATCTGCTCCTGCAGGCGCCGGGCGAGCGCTTTCCCGGGTTCGTAGAACCAGGTGTAGCTGTCTCCGGTCCGGTCGTCGATGCGGCCCGGCACGGCAAGGCACGTTCCCTTGATCCCGCACCCGTTCTCCCGGGCGAGGGAAACGACTTCCCGGAGGATGTCGCAGAGCCGGACGAAGGCCCCCTTGGAGTCGAGGACGAAATCTTCGAAGATCCGCTGCCCGTGCATGTTTCCCTGGAAATCCATGAGGCCCGCGTTGATGTAGCGGTCATTCACGTCCACGCCGAGGAACCATCCGGCATCGGCCCGGAGGCTGTACCGGTGCGGACGCCGTCCGGTGACGGATTCCGTCTTGCCGCAGTCTTCCAGGGCGCCCTCCTCCAGGAGGATGCCCACGTATTTGGTGGCTGTGCCGATGCTGATTCCCAGCGCGTCCGCAATCTGGGGAATCGTAGCCCCGTCCCTGCGGGACAGCAGGGCCAGGATTTGACTTTCCGGGGTGTTCATCAGGTTCAATTTTCAGATTCAGGGGCTAAAATAAGCAATATTATGGAAATATGAAAGAAGTTCATCCAAAAATAAATAATCGAACCTGAAAAAAGTCGCTTTTTGGTGGAAATCCCGTTGGGAAAGCGGATTTTAATGCATATTTTTGCTGCGGAACCTACTTTATTAACCAAATAACCCAACTATGCGTAAATCACACAAACTGCTTGCAGTCCTTTCGCTGCTTGGCATCGTGCTCCTGGGAGGAGGTAACCTCTTCGCCCAGAACCGCACCTGCCAGGGAACGGTGAAAGACGCAAAGGGCGAGCCGGTCATCATGGCCTCCGTCCTGATCAAGGGCGCTCCCGTCTCCACCGGCGTGGTGACGGACGTCGAGGGTAAGTTCGTCCAGCCGAATGCGAAGGTGGGCGACGTCCTCGTGGTCTCCTGCATCGGCTACGCCACCACGGAAGCCACCTGGAACGGCGGTCCCCTCGCCATCGTGATGGCCGACGACCAGAAC
>Ga0247611_10005505_pt1 | contig 16710 bp, 23 predicted proteins | sample 177DNAGHGhighgp2_FD_192422 | JGI IMG/M metagenome (GOLD analysis project Ga0247611, IMG submission 192422) | Sheep rumen microbial communities from Palmerston North, Manawatu-Wanganui, New Zealand - 1770 DNA GHGhigh gp2 | ecosystem: Host-associated > Mammals > Digestive system > Stomach > Rumen... | reverse complement strand
TCAAACCAAATTGATTCATATGGTTTTACTTTTTTACCTTTTTTGATTAAATGTTCTCTATACCAAAATCGTATCATAGATGGTATACTAATAACTAATAACATTAAAGGTCCCCATAAAATGTTTTGAAGTCCATGTCCGCATTCATGTAATTTTAAATCGAGACAATTATCGCAATCATAGGCTATAAAAAAGAAACAGCCCATTTCAAAACCCCATCCGGAGCCAAAACATTTTGGAAATATCCCATATAATCTGCCGCGAAAAGTTCTGCATCTTTTAGTTAATAAAAATGGAATTAATAATAATAATCCAATCAATGATGTTATTGCACCCCAAGTAAATGATAGTATATAAAACACTATTGAATGACTTGTGACCCAATTTAAAAATCGTTTGTATAATTTAAATTTTCCTTTCATATTACCCCTTTCTTGTCATTTGTCAGAAATTTTCTTATATTATTTATTTATAAAAATTTTTATTTTTTAATAAAATATATAAATATTTTTGACATTTGACATAAAAACCACATTTTTCAATTAAAAATAACGTCTCCAAGCGTATTCAGGCAGGTTTTAGGCATGTTTTCAGGCATTTTTTCAGCTTTTTAGCCTATTTTTTCTTGTCAAAAATTTTTTGGAAAAGTGGCAAAAAATTGACATATGTCAAAAATTTCAAAAAACTTTTAATAAAATTTATTCTTGAATATGTTCAAAAACCCATTTTCTGTCACTTTTTTTGACAGTGAAAATATTTTTGTCAGTTTTTTGACATGAGTATTTGAGAATGTTTTGAAGTAGTTTCTATAATATAATAAGGACTACTAATATTATCATCTACACAACGTATTACGAAACTATCATTATTTAATTCTAAAATACGTCCGTATATTTTTTCTAGAAGATTATGATTAGATTCACTGGTAATGTGATATCGTCTACATAATTTGTCTTTATGCTCATCAATATATTCCATAGCATGTTTATACTTATTATAAGATATAACTGTATTTCCATATTCTTTTAAAGCATAATACAACATTGGTTTTAAAATATCTAATTTATATAAAAAACTATCTGTATAAATTTTCGATAATAATATGCAATCGAAGCATAAGATAAAATCATCACCAAGATCGTGTAAACTAGGCTTTACATGAATTTTAATTTTTCCAGATAAAACATCTTCGGTTTCTTCTAAATCAATTTCGGATAGTTTATTATCATGAAGCACATTTATTTTTAAAACCGGTAAATCCAATAAATTTTTAATTTTAGACAATAGTGAAAAATTATTTTTATTTACTATAACCGGTTCTACATCAATGTATTCTTTTGAATTCAATAATATTTTTATTTTTTTAGTATCATTTGTAAGATATTTTTTCTTTATAAATATTCTTATGTAATCACGTAATGTTTTCATAAATATAATAAACTCCTTTGTACGGATAATTGTTAAGAGAGATATACTTTTTTCGACTTATAGGACTCGTCGTCAGACCTATATGTCCCGCTATATCAGACGTATATATAAATTCGACTATATTGCCATGTTATTTATAGGAAGAAAGGAATGATGAATAAAATATCCTATAATATAGTCGACTTATATTTATATTATATTTATTTTGTTTCTTTTCGTTCTGCTAACACTTCTGGAGCAGATGGTTTTGATTCCTTCACTTCTTCAGGAGCTGGTTCAGAAACACTTTTTTTAGAACTTCCTTTTTTAGGAGCTGGTTTTTGTGCTTCTTTTTCAACAGGTGCCTCAGCTTCCTTCTTAGGTGCTTCAGGAATGTCACCAGAAGACTTAACACAGATCACATGTGCTTTAATTTTTCTTAAAGAGAGAAGCTCTTTAACATTTTCTTTGACAACAACTGCTGATACAGCAATAACAGCTAAACCTAAAGAAATAGCTGCTGCAGAACTAATTACTTTACCAGTTCTGTCTAATAATTCATTAACTTTTAACATTTTAGTTTTCTCCTTTTTTAAACTCAACAGTAGAGAGTTTTTTATTATTTTTGACCCACTCAGGATCATACTTAGGACTACTAGGATCTTCCCAATTACAATATATTTCACAACAATCTTTAAATCCGTCTCCATGCGGTTTATCCGGATTATCAGTATCTTTTTTAAATATAGGAGCAAAACCTTTTTCAGAAAATGTTTTCTTTTTCTTTAATGTTCTCCATATAGCTCCATCTATTTTACTGGTTGATTTCATGTGATAATAATATAAATCTTTATAAGGTGTATTTCTACGATCTATTCGTCCTGCTGCCTGAACCATTTGCTTATAAGAATATGATTGACTATAAAATACTATAGTATCTGTAGTAATACAATTCCAAGCCTCTGATCCAGCAGTATATTGAACTAAATATACCCAATGATCGGTATTTAATAGTTCTTGATGCTTATGACCATTCCATTCAGTCATTGGATATGATGCATCTTTAAAAAGTTTTCGTAATATTTCTAATTCAAAATCATGTGAATAGAATATAATTACTTTCTTTCTTTGTTTGACAATATCTAATAGTTTAGACTGTCTATCAACGCTAGAATTAACAATTCGACGAAGAACAAGACAATATTCTCCGGCATTTTCTATTGGTTTATTTTTATAAATATTCCAATGATCATGCGAAACAAAATCATATAATTTATGATCATAATCACATATTACATCATAATAATGAGGAATAGTATGTTTATCATAATTTAAATTAACTGTTATATAATTTCTAATTTTTATTAATCTTGCTTCATCGATATATTTTTCAACTTTTGGATAGTTTGTAAATCTTGAATATACAACATGCCTATTTATAAAATCGGTTTTGTTTTTATAATACCCATTTGCTATGAATACTGGAATATAATCAATCCATGTATCACCAGGAGTTGCCGTTAATAATATCCAAGCATTTCTAGATGCTATTTTTAAAAATACGTGAACCCATTTTCCATATCCGACAAGTCGTTGCTCATCAAATATAAAAAAGGCATTTTGAACCATAATATATTTACTAATATTGTTCCAAGAGTCCACAACTACTTTTAAATTTTTATAATGGCTAACTTCCTGATTAGGAGATATAAAGAAATATGAAAGTTCTTTCTCCCATTCAAGAGTATCTCGTTTCCTAGCGGTTGTTATAATATATAAGTCCGGCGGATTTATCATATCAACATATTTGTCAACATTAACTCGTCCGCCAAACCTAGTATAATAATATGCGATTCCAGTTCTAGATTTTCCAGAACCAGTACCTCCACGTAATATGCAGCCGTTTTTCATTCTATTGACCGCATCTTCTTGGTCAACAGATAAACTTATAACCGGCATATATGTTTTTATTTAAGAGGATCTTCGTTTCTTTCCACGATTTCAGGAATTGGTTCGACGATAGGATCATCCCAATCTTCATATGCCCCACCGAAATCAGGAACGATTGTTTGAATAACGTTTAATTGTCTTAAATAAAACACTGCATTACCTGGATTTGCTTTTGATTCTTTAAGATTGAGCTTACAGTCAGCACGATCCATATCAGTTCTATCTAAGCATCCAACAGTAGCTTCTTCTAAGCTAACCCTTCCTTTTTTCAAAACAATAGATCCATCTTCACTAGTAGTTTGCTTATTAGTATAGAGAGTAACCATTGGAGGGAACTCAGAATCCATATTAACTTTAACATTAATATAATATAAGCATGGATCATCATCAGTACCTTCAGCATTTTGAGGATACTTATGAATATTTACATGTAATGGTTTTTCATTGAGTTTACATGTTTCCAAAAATTCTTTTAAATCAGCAGGAAGTACTATATTGAAATTTTTAGAAGCATTCCCCCATTGATTCTTTTGACCTGAAAAGTTTGTGAAAATTAAAACCGCATCTCTAATTTCAAGAATACCGCGGCTAAATCCCCAAGTTGTTTTTTGCACTCTTTCGAGAGCATTTGTAACTAATTGACTCATTATTATTTGTCTCCTTTTAGTGATTGTAAAGGCGAAGAGGGTTGTTAGTCTTCACTAACGAACCACTCATAATCGCCAAAATTTGAGATTGTATCAATTGCAGAGTTGACTAAGTTATCGTAATAACTGAGATCAACGTCTCCTTGTTTTTTCTGTTTGATAACTTCTTCAGACTCCAACCATCGATAACCTTTAGTTCCGACTACAGCATCGTAACCAGTAACGCCATCTTTCTTGAGTTGTTCGCGCACTAGTTCACCTCCACCGCAGCCAGGTTTAATCGGCGTGAATAATCCAACACGTCCGATAAATTTGTAAGAATGATATGATGCGAGTTTAGCAGCTAATTCGCCATCTGTCATCTCAGCAAATACTTCGTTATAAAGTATTTTAGACTCTGGCCCGGTCAACTTCTCTCCCGCGATTGATTTCGCTCTGACTTCTTTTAGTCGTTCATAAATAGCTTGTTGACCATCATCAAGACCTTCGTTCATATCAAGATACATGACAGTTTTAACTTCTTTTGTCTCACATAAATCCTTAAATTCAATTGGTTCGTGACTAAAACATTTCTTAAATACATATGGTACTTGGAATTGGGTACCAGTAGCTGTCCATCTTGTAGGTTCTGGTAAATTATTCTCTTTAGCTTCTTTACATTCTTTAATCCAATCCGGATCATTAACATCTTTCTTGGCAACATAAACAGCATCGTTTACAAGACAGAATCTTTCATATATAGATTCAACTTCGAAATCGTATCCAAACTGTTTCCCACGTTTTAGAATATATTCTTCCACTTTCTTGGTTAAATTGGATATCTTAATAGAATCTGTTTTAATATGAACTACTTCGGCTCCCATTTCTTGGACTTCATGTTTTAACATACACATGAATAAAGCTCCTCGTTTAGCCACGATATTATCTGAATTTCTTGGATCTCGGAATAAATTATCAAACTTAGCTGAAGTTAATCCATAAACTGAGTTAATTGCAATCTTTAAGGATCCGGCAATATTTGTTTCACCGGAAGCAACTAAGTCATCAAAGAATTTTTCCAGAACTCCACCGAAAGTTTTTTTAGCAGAATCCCAATCTTCATGTTTAACATATATTCTAAGATCTACAAGATCTTCGAAGTTTTTAGTATAATTTTCCCCAAATAGTTTAAGAGCTATAGTTGAATGCGGATGCATTGAAGCAACGTCCAAAGTTTTAACATTTTTGTACATGCCTGGCTTTGCCCAAACATAACCGCCTTCTCCTATCTCTTCATCTAAATAAGTACTTTTGCCACCCTGGAACATATAGCCAGGAAAGAAACATTTATCTTTATATCCATCGGATCTTTCACCAGTGGATAAATTAGTATATAAGAATTGTCCTTGTGGTTTCTTATCTCCTCTAAATATAATACGACCCGTTAACTGATTAGTAGTATCATTAACTGTCGACATTACACTTGGACATAAGATATTAGCAAGTTTTACTAGAATTTCACGAGATTTAAAATCTTCTTGAGTTGCTTCCCAAACTGCTTCTGTTGATATAACATCATTATCGCAGTATTCAGCAACCGTCTCCCAAAGATTTTCTGGAACAGGTTTGTCCCAAGGAAGACCTAATTCTTGGTGATGTAATCCTAATTCAATTTCCCATTTTTTTAAAGATTGTTTCTTTTGGGCATAATCATAAATATCTGTATAACTAATATTATATGCTTCTTGGAAATATCCATCATTTAATTTAGATTTAGATACAATAATTTTCTGAGATAAATTAAATAACTCTTCATTATTATATCCAATCAATCTAGCATATAACATATGATTATCATATCGTCTACAGTTAAATCCTATCAGCCTATAATTAAGCAGTAATGCTATATCTTTAGGAGAAGGGTTTATCATTCTGACGACTTTTTGACGTCTCCCGGCTTTTTTCCAGTTAATTAAGAACAAATTTGGAAATACTTCAACGTCGAAAAACACTAAAGGTTTATCATCATTAATCGTTGCGTCGGAAGCTTCTTCAGACTTAAAATGCATTTTATTTACTAATTTAACACAATAGTCAGCGTTATTAGTAGACATTGTCGCAAAACATAGAACTGACTGAAATAAATCACTGACATCATATTTCATACCAGAATTATATGCATCTTCAAGTCCTTTATAAATAAAATCTACAGAAGGTTTGGTGGCACTATGATATTCTTTATTTAAATTTTTCTTAATAAATGTTCTTAGTGCTTTTTCATTCTGTAACGTATCGAAATTAATCACGGACTTCTCCTTTCGTTTTGGTAAAGCATCTTCTGGCAAATGATTTATAGTTTCTGAGTTACATTTTGTTAATTTTCTTCTCAGAGCACTATTGCCTGTGAATACTTTGACTTCAATATCTTCATCAAATAATCTGTTTAAAGATTCTGCATCTCCATCATAAATATAATGTAAATGTATTCCTTTTCCAGATTTACTTAATTCGGCATATGTTTTAGGCCACTTGCTAGCAGCCTCTAAATTTCGTTCAAAGCTTTTGCTACCATCGGGTCCTTTTAAATCAAAGTCTATAACAATATGATTAATATCATTTAATTTAACGTAATGTAATTTGGATGTATTGATATCTTCTAATCTAGTTTTTACATCATCCCATTTTTTTCTAGGTAATTCATCGGCATTACCATATTGTGCGGGACAATCATGACAGTATTTGTCTAAATTAGATGGTTGTATTTGAAAATCTATTGTTTGTTTTACTTGCACATCTGTCGATGTCGTAGGTTTATTTTGTTCAAGATTTTCTTTTTTAAAAATACTTTTTCTAAAGCCTGAATAATATGATCGTACCCAATCTTCTCCTATACAAACTCTTTCATCAAAATGTCTGAAATAGTTCATAAGTTCTGATTTGAATACTCTCATAGGATACGGATATGTAATTTTTGCTTCATCGCAATATAATTTATACATTTCCCAAGCAGCTTTTAAAGTAGTACCATCTTCTCTACTAAATACCATATAACTATCTAAAACAAAGTTATAAAAATCATTTGATTCACCCATCATTAGTGTTGGCTTATAATCATCATAATATAAAGGATCTTCCTCGAACACTTCTTTACAATGCCAAGCAATAGCTCCTAACTCTTGCTTTATTTCAGCAATTAATTTATTATATCTTGCTAATGGGATTTTTTCTCCAGTTGGTCTAACATCAATAAGACGTCTTATAATACCAGATTTAGCATCTGTAATTTTGACTGGTTTATTTGTTCCCATAAATAAGAAAGATATGAATTGCATATCGTAAAGATTTTTATGTTTTTCATTAACCTTCATCATTTCATGCGATGTTAATGAATTTAAACGAGTGTTATCTTCTATTTTAGATAAATCACCATCATGTTGTATAGCAACTAATGGATTGTTTTTAAAGGCTTCTAAAGCAAAACTATCATTTGATGATCCTAATGCTTTTGAATCAAAAACAGAATAATAACCTTTAAACATTTTTTGGATAATTTTTAATATAGTAGATTTACCGGTGCCAGGAGCTCCATAAAATACTAGAAATTTTTCTAAAGTTTTAGAAGCTCCATTAACAACGGCTCCGATAGCCCATTCTATTTTGTGTCTTTCTTCAGGAGAATATAAAACTGAAACTAATTCGTCCCACGCAGAAATATCACCTTCAGCTAAAGGATAATTTAGTCGTTTACTAGCATATTGCTCCTTAGAACTTTCTTGATTTGAAAATATCAATGTTTCATTCAACGTGTGGTAGTTATCACGCATTTGTTTAGTAACATATTTATGCCACGCATCGATCATTCCGGATTCAGCATCCCACATATATCGAACAAGCATAGTATCGTCAAATTTATTTTTATTTTCTTTAACAAAATTATTTAATTCTTTGTCTATTAGATCAATAACATCTTGTTCATCTGTAGACCAAAGACCTCTGTCTTCTAACCAAATAGCGTAAAAATCTCCTCCTCGAATCATTAAATCGGAGGACTTACCAACTATAAACTTAGGATAAACTTCTATGATACCTCTTTTTGTAGACCTAGTTGCTATTCTAAAAAAGTCTACCATATTGTTTATTATCCTTTCGTACTATCTGTTTTATAGAATCCAAAACCAACGCCTTTAGGTAATAAACTACATCCATCTAAATCGGCGGCGATTAAAGCTGTTCCAACAACAATATCAACCACAACAATAGTTGCGATAATAGCTGCTAAGGAACGTCTGGAAGCTAATAAAAATGTAAACATTATAATTTCCTCCTTTTAATTCGAAAATATAATTTCGTTCATGCATAGTCCCATTTGATCCCATAATTGCATGTTTCTTAAATCATACATTTGATTTGGGCATATAAAAAGACCACCATTACTTCCATCTGAATTGTATTCTCTAAACATAAATTTGCGTAATATATTTTTAACTTCATAGTATGAATTAATATTCCAGGACTTGTCGTCATAATTAGCAAGCCCTAAATTATTAAACATTATCCAAAACCACTCATGAGTTCTATCTCCATGACTAAGATCCGACATAATGTCATCTTCGCATCTTTTAGCTAATGCAGTCATCATTTCTAAAACAGAACATTTAGTATTATCAAAATTAATTTGAATAATATCATAAGGTATTTTGCAAGCATAACTAAAGTGGTAGTGCAAATCAATACCATCTTTTTGTCTATTTTCATCTAAGGCTAAAATATATTCGAATGTTGTAGTATTTAAAACACGTAAAACATTCATGTAATTATCACGCAATTGTTCATCTGGGAATATTATCGAACAAATCCATTTAAAATATAATTCATTCAAATTCGTGTTCATTAATCAGTAGATTCGTCTTCTTCTGATAAAGTATCATCACCATCTAAGTTATTAACGGATGAATATTTTCTTGAATCCCAAATAATTTCGTAATCAATTTTCTTGGAATCATCTCTAACATAAACAGTATCGTCCAAATATCTACCAAAAGTAGATAAAGCTTCTGGACCAACTACTTCATTTATATTATGAATAATATTTCCATCAGAATCCGCTAATACTTTATCCGAATACCAAATTAGTGTTTCAGTTTCATAGTCCGATAATTGATATTCATCTGGAGTGATGACATAAGGTGTTTTTACAGGTGTTTTATGCGGCTTTTCCGTTTTGATAGTGCTTTTAACAGATCCTATTTTTGGTTTTTCAGGATCTCCACTATACATTCCGGCATATTTTTTATAATCCTCTTTTTCAGGATCTAATAAAGGAGCTGGAATTGGCTTTTTAGCAATAGGTTTTTCAAGAATTACTGGAGCATCTTTGTTTGCAGCAGTATTTTCTGAAAAATGTTTTTCATAAACTTTTCTAACAGATTCTATTTCTGTTTCAGCCATAGTCAAGTATTTATTTTTGCTGTAAAAATATCCAGCAACAATACCTGTTGCAGCTCCTGCTAAAAATCCTACGAAGGATCCGATTAATGTTTTATTCATATTAACCAAAATCCCTCGCATATTTCATAAATGTTTCTTTGCCATATTCACCTGATAAAATATCTCCATCTGGATTTAAATTAAGCCAGAAAGAAGGTTCATTTCTTGCGATTTGTTCAGCAACATGTGGTAAAGCTACTCTAGTTCCTGGTTGAGTTAAACCAAAACTAACATAACAATTTCTTTTCGGATTAGAAGGATCATATATCCATCCTAAAATACGAGAAGCTCTTGCTTTTTGAGCTCCCAACATCGCAGTTGTATATCCCAATGCATCATAAACATCATGTAAGAATAAATATCCTTGACGTTTTAATTTTTCATTTAAGTAATCTTGTTGCATCATCAAGAAGTCATAATTCATAGCCGCACTTCTTTCCCAGCAATGATTACCACAATCAAATATAACATTCCATTCATGATCTTCTTTTACATGAGGAGTGTCAACATTTTTCTTTTTTGTTTTTCCTGTTACAGGATCAATAATTTCTTGTTCTTCTTTATATATATTTTTATATATTTTTTCTTCAGCTTCTTCGCCGAGTTTATCTTTAACTCTATCTCTATATGCTTTATAACTTTGTTCTAAAGTAGTACATGCTGCAGCTAGAGCTAAATTTCTGGATTTCATAATTTTATGAGATCCTAGTGTGCAAATTACTGAAGATGTGAAGAATAATGCTGATGGCAAATATAAAGCTGTTATTTTCAAAGCTGCCTGTCCATAAGTTAAGGCAAGTTGTTTTTTAGATTCTTTAACATCAACTTCTTTATTTTGAATCTTATTGTCATCTTTTAAATCAGCCTTAATTTGATCAATCTTTTTATTATAAGGTTCTAAAGTTTTATTTAATTTAGTTGTAGAATAAATAGCCAAAGTTATAGAAGCAGCAGCAGATATAATACTTCCTGCAACTAATAATTCAGGACTATGTTTTCTTCCCCAAAATCCAACTTTAGACAAGAATGTTCCCATATTCATAAATATATGAAACCTCCTTTTTAGTTCATCGTTTCTGGTTTATCTGGTTTAATGCTGTCAATAAAATTAACAAAACCTTCTAGACTTAAAATGTCAGATGGTGTTAAATCCATATCGCCAGGTTTAAAATCGTTTAAATGAATATCGATAGGTTCAAAGATATCCATTTCTGTTTTTTGTAATGCTACAATTTCTTCATTGAATTTCATAGCATCTTCTTGATTTTTGAATGTAATACGATTACCATCAATTATCTTAATTTGTCCTGTTTTTTCGTCTTTAACAGCATATTGATTGACAATCTTTCGTTCTTCTTCTGCATAAAATTTACTGCGCTCTTCTAATTCTTTAGCAGCTTTAGCTATTTTATACGAAATAGAAAAATTGTTAAAACGTTTTGTTGTTAAAATTTTAAAAACACTAGACACTTTTAAAATTTCAGCTAAACTTTTTTTCATAAATAATCTCCTTATTTTTCGATTGGTTGAACTTTAGGGAATCTTATACAGAAACCGCCTTCAACTCTAATTATATCAGCTGTTCTCAAATCGAACCAGCCCCATTTTTGATCAGTAAAACTTGCTCGTTGACCGACAAGATCATAAAAATCTCCTACGCTGACCATACCATAAGAGTTGATAGATTCTTTCATACGAAGTAATACTTCTTCTGCTTCGCCCCTATCTGCAATAATAATATCATTTACTGCATATAAAGTAGGCTTATTAGCATTGAGCATAGGATTAGTATATACAGGAGTTGGATTTACATATCCACTTCTATTATAATAACTTCCATATGAAATAGTTCCGACACCAGATTGTGGCTTAGCTCCTTTAGAACCATATATCAACCAATCTATACCTCCCTTTACAATATCACTTAACAATTTTTGTAAACTTGGTATAATAACTGATTCAGCAACATGACTGCCAACTGTTTTAGCATCTTCTGCAAAAAATCTTTTTCCTAATCGTTTTGCTTCAGATTCTTTTTTCACAACAACATTAGTAGTTACTGGATTACCAATAGATGGTCTAGGATTAATTTTTTCTGGAGTATCAGGATTACCTTGAAAATTTTCCATATATTTATTTTAATCCTTTCTTTAATAAAAATAAAAAGGCCATCGATAATTTCGACAGCCTTTCGTTAAGGTTCATGAATCTTTCTTTAATTTATAGTTTTAAATTAAATTAGTCGTGAACTTCTTCTTGTTTGGAACGTTTTGTTGCTTTTGGTTTGGCAGCTTTTCTGGCTTTAATACCTTTAAAAAGTCTGTAACCAAGATAGGCAAGACCGCCTGTTAAGACAGTCGCACCAACAACAATGATGCCGACTTTTTGATTTCTGGTTAAACCAGTGTGTGCTGCTGTTTCAGCAACGTTTTCCATAACTTCGACTTCGTTCTTCATGATAATTTCCTCCTATTTAAAACGAAATAATTCATGGGTTTCCCCATTATAAACCTTGCATTTTTTGCGAATTTAATACGCAGACCATTTTAATAAAGCTGGTTGAACTTTATAAGATATAGATCCGCAAGGAATATTATCTTTTGTTATATGAGAGCTTATTTCGATATCAATAAGATTGTGTGGATTACTATTTAGTTCCCATCCTATTGTATCTCCCATCTCAGTATCTTCTAAACCTAATCTGTTGAACCATTCATTAAGCGTTATTTGTCCATTCATATTACTTAAAGCACTTGCGTTAAGTTCATTCGCTGCTTTAGCAATATCATTCCAATTAGATTTAAAATATCTTCCTGATAATGGTTCAAAGAAAAGACTTTCGCCATTACCGGTTAAAATAATCTGATTTCCACCTTTATAGGTTTCTTCGATTTTTTTAGCATCTACTGTTTCTTGAATCTGTTTTGCTTTTTTTTCACCAACTATTTCTCTAGTAGTATCTTGGTATTCTTGCAACGCAGCTTCTGAAATTGTATATGCAGTGGCTAAAGCAGCATATCTTTTATTTGATACTCTATTTCCAGCAATAACACATGGTACTGATAATAAAGTTGATGCTGCTACTGGCCAATAATATCTCCAAGTTAATTTAAAAGTTTCTTTTGGAGTTATTTTTTCAATTTGTTTAGATTCTTTATAGTCTCTAATGGCTTTAGAAGCTTTAAATGTAGCTCTAACAGCCCAAACTGTAGAAAATATCAATCCGCTAATTCCCATGCCCATTAATATTTCAGGCTCATGTTTTGCTACAAACGGTTTGATATATCTAAAAGGATTTTGCATAACAAGCCTTACCTCCTTCTATTTAATCTGTTTGCTTTTCTTCTAGCTTTTTCCTTTTTTCGCCTTTTTGCTAATTCTGGATCATAATACATTGACTTAGGATCCAAGGCAGGATTTCTTACTTGTGGACGTTTGCCCATTTTCGGATAGTCAGTTTCTTTTGACATGATTGGCTCCTTTCTTTTAATTATCCGCATAACTAGGCCTGCTGACTTTTTCTAATTTTTCAGCCAACTTAGTTTGTGATTCACTTAAAGTGGTATAAGTACCCGGTTTTGCTTTTTTAGCAATATTATCATAGTCTAATGCAAACATAATAAGATCCCAAAAATCAGTAACTTCTTGTCCTTCTAGAGTAATAGTTACTTGTTCTTTTGTGTAGGTCATTTTACATCCTCCATTGATGGAATATCTTTTTCAGAAGGAAGACTTGTGTCATCTTCTAAATATTCATTTGAAGGAGTTAAATTACTTGGGATAAAACGTCTCCCATCATCATCTACAGGATCACAATCAGGTTTTGTATTAATAAACGATCTTTCAACCATTAACGGATCTTCTTCGTCGTTATATGCATGACCGTATAGATTAAATGCATCGTAATCATGCATATCACATTCGGCTTCATGCTCGTAATCTGCACGACTCTTATAATGATAACGAGATCTTTCACTTTCTTTTAAAAATATAGGTTCTTCAAAGAATGTGATTTTTGTGAATAAAATTTCACCCGTTTCTTTTTTTATTACTCTCGTATAGAAAGGATGAACCCACATGCAACCTAATTCATAAACTTCACATAAATAATCGGTCGTCCAGCCTATTTCTTTAGATGCTTCTAATTTTGTTTTATCAAAAACAGTTGCTTTAGCATCCTTCATTAAAAAATATAAAGTGGTCCAATATAATGTACCCTCTGGACTAGGATCAGGTGTGTGTAATCTTTGATTTAAATCGAGCATTGCTCCAATTAAATCTTCTTTTTTACAACTAAAGAACCCCAAATGTTCTTCCCAAAATAATGTTTCCGATTTAATTGGTTTCGGTTGCTTTTTTTCATAATCTTCGGATGCAATAGAATTCGTAATCATTTTGTCGCCTTCTATTCCGAAAATATCTTTTACTTTTCCCTTATATCTATTCCATCCTTGATTTAGCATAGTTGATGTTGCTATCAAAGAAGCTTCTGTTTTCATAGACATAACTTGAGAAACTGTTGTTGATGCCATCGTTCCTAAACATATTAAACCTGCTGGCCAATATATAGGAATTAAAGCTTTGATGTAATCAATCTTTTTAGCATCTTTATTTTTTTCTTTAATTTCTTTTGCCTTTTCTAATGCTTTTGGCGTCTCTTTAGCTACTAATATAGCCGTTAAAATAGTTCCGCCGGCACTTAAAAGACCAAGAATTATTGAACTAGCTTTTCTAGCTTTATAGTTCATAATTTCATCTCCTTTTCGATAAACTTTTTTATACTAATTAAAGTTTTAGTATAAATATCATAAATTCTTATTAGATCTTGATTATTTTTCTCTATAGCATCATTTCCCCACATATAATAATTAAGAAGCATGTCATCTAAAATATCAATTGGATCGTCTTGATTATGATCAATCCATCTACACAAAAATTTATTAACTACAAAATTTTGCATAACTCTTTTTTTTAATACTTTATCTGACATATACACATTATTATTTAGAGGATATTTTATATTATTAGTATAAGTAAATACTTTTTTCCAAAGTTCGTAATTCATAATATCACTCTGTAATACAAAATTTTATTATTAATAATGAAACTATTGAAATAAAAAATATATCTAATAATATAAAAAATATTTTCCATAGACGCCCGGAACAAATAATCCAATATTGAAATAAACAAAAAATTAAAAAACAAATCATTTCTGTTCCTCCTATAGTATAAAAGAAGAGACTTTGTCAGTCTCTCTTTTTTATTTAGTTAAATTTTTAACGCTTTTAACAGCATCTTTGAAGTCTGTAGTAGGTCTTCCTTCATCCATGTAAATAAGTTTCAAATTATTATACGCTAGTTTTCTGTAAACTAATAAACTAATCATAGATGTTAACGCAGGAACTACTATAGTTAATCCTAACTGTATATAACGATATTTTTGATCATCTTTAGCTTTTTGTTGATTTAATTCTAAATTAGTTTTCTCAATATCTAGTCGAGTTGTTTCAATTTTAAGTTTTAATTCTTCAAGCTTCAATGAATCTGAATATTTTTTCGTTTCTAATGCTAAACGTTCTTTATTTAGATTATTTTCTGCCTCGAATTTCTTTTCTTCAAACTTTTCTGACCAATATTTATGATCTTTTTCTAATTCAAAACGTTCCTCCGCCATTTCTTGATCGAAAATACGTTTCTTTTCGCTAGTAACTAAATTAATTTCTTTAGTTAATACCTGAATAGCTTGTAGTTTACTACAATCACTAGGTAATTTCATTTGTGAATACTCTTGTAATGATGTTTCGATACCACTTTCAAGACTGCTTAGATTATTTTCTTTTGCCATTAAAATATTCTCCTTTCACTATAGTAACAGATTTATTTGCGAATATGATTTAAACCCAAGACTATGAATTTTGTATTATTAGAAAAAGTTTTAGGATCTAAATTATTCAAATACATGATTGGATGATTAGGATCTTCCGTATAATCAATATAAATCTCTCCTGCAGTTAATTTAGGAGAATATCTTTTTTTACCAATCGCAATGCCCATTATTAAGGCACTTACACTAGACATTAATCCAATAATACTGGGTATTAATATTTCTTTTTTAATCATTTTTATCACCTAAATATAAATTTTGAATTGTTATGGTTGGCATTTTTCTAGCTCGATGTTTAGATAAAGTAGCAAACATTGTTACACAATTTGTTATAATACTAACGCCTAATGCAATAACAACTACTTTGGCTATGATTTTAACAGAGTCGCTACTTTCATCAAGAACGGCCTGTAATTTTTCAGATGTTTCGCCAAGATCTTTTTTAGTTTGATCTAACGTATCATCTACTTTTTTTGTTGTTTTCTTCAACCAATTAAACATTTTTGCATCTACCCACCTTTAAGATTTCTCTTTTTAATTTTTTATTATGTTTAACTTTTATTTTAAACTTCAATAAAGCATGAAATTTACATATGGCTTTAATCGGATTAGATACAAAATAGATTCTTCGCCTATTAATGAGCAATGTATATTCAATTTGATATTTTTTCATAACACAACCTTTCTTTTTCGTATTTTATTTCTTTTTTCGGTTTAACTAAAATTTGAACTTTAATTGATAAACAACCAGGTTCAAAATAATGTTCAGCTCCCGTTTCTATGCATATTACTATATCATCACGATTTTGATATGGCTTAAGCATTTCTTCAATTTGCTTTGATAGTTGTTCCAATATTTCAGATTGTTGCACACGTTCATAATAGATATGAGGAGTATCTTTGGTTAATTCATCAGGTTTATAAACAGTCATTGGTTTGAAAGTCATAACAATTTCCAATCTATTTTACCTAATGGTGAAATACCTTTCATCTCTGCGACATAGATAAGACCTTTGTCGGTCCAGATAGCAGCTTTAACCCATTCAATACGACCTTCTTTTATTAGTTTATGCCAACTTTCGTTTAATGCTAAAACACCGAGAGATTTTCCCATTGGATCAAATGGATGTGACCAACCTTTTTCTTTGACTATTAAAAAATCACACAATTCTTCAACAGTGTCAGCTTCTGCAACAATTTTTGTTTGCAAATATTTTTCAATGTCATCATTCCAATTAGAACTAATGTATTCTTCTCTAAAAGCATGACAAATTATTTTGCTTTTATTAAATAATCTTCCATCTTCTGTTTTAAGGTATTTCATATTAAACACCTCCTTGTAATTCTATTTTT